>MDTG01227798.1_pt1 | contig 14822 bp, 13 predicted proteins | sample 811421 | NCBI WGS metagenome assembly MDTG01 (sample SAMN05326645, study PRJNA326480) | marine metagenome | isolation source: seawater | place: Pacific Ocean: South East | collected 2011
AAGAATTACAAAATTTAGGATATCATTCAAAAGGAAATGAAATTATGTATAATGGATTAACTGGTGAACAATTAAATTGTAGTATCTTTATTGGACCTGCATTTTATCAGCGTCTTAAACATATGGTTAATGATAAACAACACAGCAGAAGTATTGGTCCAATGGTAAATCTTACACGACAGCCTGCAGAAGGTCGTGCGCGTGATGGTGGGTTACGGTTTGGAGAAATGGAAAGAGATTGTATGATTTCGCATGGTGCATCACGATTTACAAAAGGACGAATTTACGATGCATCAGATACATTTAGTGTACATGTATGTAATAAATGTGGTTTAATTGCAGCATTTAATAATGTAGAAAATATTCATTTATGTAAAACATGTGAAAATAGGACAAACTTTAGTTATGTAGAAATCCCATATTCATGTAAATTAATGTTTCAAGAACTATTAACAATGAATATTGCTCCAAGACTTATTACAGAATAAAGTAACAAAAATATAATAGAAATATAATAGAAATATAATAGAAAATATATAAAAAATATAATATTATTTTTTTTATATATATTTATATAATATAAATATGTCTAATGAAATTAGTAATCGTTCTAATAATGGTAAACTAAATGATAAAATAAATAATGTTGCATTATATGGTTTTGTTGAAGGCGGTGCTGAACGCTCTGCTAATCGTAAATATTTAGCAAAAGCTTTTGGAAATTTAAAAAATAATGGTTTAGGTACTTCTCCTCTTTTATATAATAAAAATATACTAGGACCATTTAGAACTGCATATAATGCAGGTGATGTAAAAACTAATTCTATAGTAGCTACTGATATTAAATATGGTAGAGAATCAAGTCAAATTAATGGTAATAATTTATCTAGAGTGCAAGTAAGAGGTGATGGTTTAAATAGAAATGGTAGTGCTATGTTTTCAGGAAATCCAAGATTTGTATATGATGGTTCGGATTATGCAAGATTTAAAAAATTACAGGCAATAAATAAAAATTATCATGATTATAGTTTAGGTGGTGCTAATAACTCTCAATCGCAACATGCTATTAGACGTGTAAGAAAATAGATTTAAAATATTTTTATTTTTTATTTAAAATAAATTTTTATTTTTTTATTTAATATGTTTTAAAATTTAATAATATTAATACATATTAATAATGTCTAACATTTATATTTCAAAAAATATGCCAACTATGAGTGGTGGAACTGCTGATCGAGATTCAACATTTATTTTGGGTAGAAGAGCATTTATAAATCAAACATATAAATCTGCAAATTGTAATGATTCTGAAAATTTAGGAAAAAATATAGATTATAACAATTATAAAAATAAAAAAACTAGTAATGTAATTGCAAAACCTATTAATAATAATAATAGCGGATTAAGAACACAAAGACTTAGATTAACAGTTATTGGAAGTGGATCATTAAAAGTAGAAGATTCAACTGATAAAACATCCTTTGTTAGAAATGATTCAGATAAAAATTTTGTTAATAATGCTCTTTCAAGAGTTCGTGGTTCTGGATATGTAGCACCAAAAAAAGGCAAATAATTATAATATTAAAAATTACTTAAAATTATTAAAAATTACTTATAATTATAATATTAAAAATTACTTAAAATTATAATTATTTTAAACATTAATTAAACATTTAACATTATAAACTATTATGACATTAGCAGACGAATATTTTGGATATGTTGAAAAATTTTGTAAATCTCATGGTCCAAAAACAATAGTATTAATTCAAGTTGGAAGTTTTTATGAAGTTTATGGAATATTATGTGCAAATGGAACATATAAAGGTGCATTATTAAAAGAATTTGCATCTATAAATGATATGGTAATAGCACCTAAAAATATGTGTATTGGAAAAGAAGATATTTTTATGGCTGGATTTGGTTTACAGCAATTAGATAAATATGTAAAGCGTCTTTTAGAACATGGATATACTGTACCTGTATTTGTTCAAGATATACAAGGTAAAAATACTACGCGTAGTTTAGCATGTATTTATTCTCCTGGAACGTATTTTAACAATAATGATATTATAGATATAAATGAAGATAATAAAAATGTAAATAATGGTTTAAGTAATAATAGTATTGCAATATGGGTACATTTATCAAATAATTTATCATTAAATAAAACCCCATTATTAACTATTGGATTAAGTATAATTGATATTTTAACTGGCAAATTAATAAATTATGAATATAGTCATCCTTATATTGATAGTCCAAGTGTTTATGATGAATTAGAAAAATATATTTCTATTTATTTACCATCTGAATGTATAATAATTACTAATAATATACATGATTATGATGGTAAATTTATAGATATTTTAATAAAATATGCAAATATACATGCAGATAAATTTCATAAAATATATTTAAATGATGGGGGGACTGAGCCATATAATAATGAATTTGTTGAGATTGCATATAATTATGAGAAGCAGAAATATCAAGAAGCATTAATAGATAAAATTTTCGGTGTTGGTTCGTATTTAGAGAAGAGTGAATTTCGTGATTATAGTTTTGCGAATCAAAGTTTATGTTTTTTGTTAGATTTTATTTATAAACACAATCCGTCGTTAGTTAAAGATATAGATTATCCTGTATTTGAAAATCATAGTAATAAATTAGTGTTAGCAAATCATTCGTTAAAACAATTAAATATTATTAGTGATCAAAGATATAATGGTAAATTAAGTTGTGTAGCAAATTTATTAAATAATTGTATTACTAATGGGGGAAAAAGAAAATTTAATTATGAATTATTGCATCCTATAAATGATATAGAAATATTAAACAAAAGTTATAAGGTAATAGAAGATTTATTAAATAATGAATTTTATAAAATTATACGAAATGATTTACATGATGTGCGAGATTTAGAAAAAATAGAGAGAAAATTAGTATTGAAAACAATAAATCCGAAGGATTTTTCTATTTTATATGCAAATCTCTCAAACATAAAAAAATTATTTAAAAAAATTATAGATAATAAAGAAAATATAGAATTTTATAAATATATTAAATATTATATTAATTATGATATATTTGAATATTGCACAACTATTATGAATTTTATAGAAGATCATTTTGATTTAAATAAATCTGCTTTTATTGTTATGGAAAAATTGTCGTGTTATGATTTAAATAAATTAGATTTTATTAATGTAAAATATAACAAAGATTTAAATAATTTATTTAAAAATAGTATAGATTCGAGAGAACAATTAAATGCAATCTCTCAATTTTTATCAAATATTATTAGTGAATATGAGAGACCAAAAAATAGTACTAAAAATACTACAAAAAATAAGAAAACAAATATAAATAAAGATGATGAAACATATTATGTTAAAATTCATGATACAAATAAAAGCGATCCATTGTTATTAATAACAAAAAGACGTGGTATTATTTTGAAAGAAAATCTCACAAAAATTATTAAAGAATCAGGACAATATTATAATATTCCATATATATCTAGTTATAGTGGTTATAAAGAAACTATAGAATTGGATTTAACAAATATTGAATTAAAAAATCATGGATCTAATAATTCTAATAGTATTATTTTTAGTAAACATATAAATGAAATTGCATATGCTATTCATAATTCTAAAACTATTTTACTAGATGCAATAAATAATAATTATTGTTCTATTGTTAATGAATTTAGTATTTTAAATAAGAAAAATAATAATTTATCATGTATCTCTCGTTTTATTTCATTAGTTGATGTATGTCATAATAAAGCATATAATGCAAATAAATATAATTATAATAAACCAAAAATTATTGATAAAAAACAAGATATCTCTCAAAATGATGAAAATAAATCTTATATAAATTTTAAAAAAATGCGTCATTGTTTAATAGAACATATAAATAATAAAGAATTATATGTTACAAATGATTTAAACATTGGCGATATTATAAATGGTATTTTATTATATGGAACTAATGCGGTGGGTAAAACCAGTTTTATAAAATCAATTGGCATATGTATTATATTAGCACAAAGTGGTAATTACGTTCCTTGTAGTGAGTTTATTTATTATCCATACAATTATTTATTTACAAGAATATTAGGAAATGATAATATATTTAAGGGTCTCTCAACATTTGCAGTAGAAATGTGTGAACTTAGAACTATTCTTAAAAATGCTACAAAAAATAGTATTATTTTAGGAGATGAATTATGTAGTGGAACTGAAAGTACTTCTGCATTAAGTATTTTTATGTCTAGTTTAGAGAGATTGCATAATATAGAAAGTACATTTTTATTTGCAACACATTTTCATGAAATATTAGAATATGAAGAATTGAAAAATTTAGGAAAATTAAAAACTTATCATATGAGTGTTATTTATGATAAAGCACAAAAAACATTGATTTATGATAGAAAGTTGAGAGAAGGTGCGGGACAATCAATGTATGGACTAGAGGTTTGTAAATCTCTCGATTTACCAAGTGATTTTATAGAAAGAGCATATAATATACGTAATAAATATTTGAAAGATGGTGGAAAAATAATTAATAATAAAAAAAATAAATATAATTCTAAAAAGTTGAGAGACTTATGCGAAATTTGTAATATTAATGAGGGAACTGAAATTCATCATTTACAATTTCAAAAAAATTCAAGTGCTAACGGAATTATTAATAATGAATTTAACAAAAATCATAAAGCAAATTTAATAAATATATGTGAAACTTGTCATAACAAAATTCATAATGAAAATAAAGAATATAAAATTAGTAAATCAAATAGTGGATATGTATTATTAGAAATTTAAAATATATATATTTTATAAATATAGTATTATGTCAGCACGTTATAGTATAGAAGAATTAGAAATGTTGGATCGTCCACTTTTACTGAGATTAAGAACACACCATCATAAAACAGATAATTCTAATGCAAAAAAATCGAAGAGCAGGCCGCCGGCGGGGGCGCACAAGCACGCAACGGCACCCGCTATTAGAGAGTATTTACTTACATTTACCTCCATTAATAAAACATTTTATTTAGAGTTACTAGAAGAAGCTAATGCTAAAAAACAAAGCACTTCAGAAAAAAATACAGAAATAAATAATATGGTAAAAGAATTACTACAAAATAGTGACGTTTCAGAAATGATTACAGCAGATGTAGAGTTATATAGACAATCTGAGACACAAGCAAAAATATTAGATGAACTATTTAGGTCTTTTGAAACGGAAAAAAAGAAAACGAATAATAAAGATAATAGAGTAGTTGATCATATTTTAAAGCGTGAATCTGATGGTCCATTCTTTAGAGATACGTTTATACCTAATTTTAGAACTAATTATTTTAATTCAAATAGTGTTCGTGATAAATTATTTACAAATGATATAAAAAATACAAATGTAGATAAAACTACCAATTATAATTATTTATCTACTTTATCAAATATTATTAATACTGAATATGCTGATAAACGTTATAATTCATTAGAAGAGAAATTAACATATTTTTTATATGATATTTTTAAAATAATAACAAATGAATCTATAGTATATACTAAGACATTTGAAAAATTAATAAACTCACTAAATAATAAAATAATAGAAATAATAGATATTATAAAAAATAATAATGATACTGAAATAGTTGAAATAAATGAAATTTATACAAATATAAAAGTTATTCTAGATGATATTAAAAAGATAATTACTGAATTTAAAAAATTTGATCTACATATAAATCCTTTATATAATGATATAGTAAGTCTTAACGAGACTATTGAAGAATATTTAAAAATATATAATAAATCAGTAATTTTTAAAGAAATAATAAAGTTTGACTTAATAAAAGAAATAAAAGATGCTTTTTTAAACCAAAATATTATATTAGCTGAGGGTAAACAAAGTAGAACCAGAAAAAAGAAATTAAAAAAGAAAATTAAATCTAAAAAATATAAAAAAAGAAAAAAAGAAAACAAATAGGGTAAACATTAGAAAAAAAAATTGATAATTATTATTATTTTATAATTAATTATGCAAATAACTAATTATAAAGCAAAAAAGAATATTATGAATTCTGTTGCTGTTACCAAGTCGCTTATTGGAACCAAACTTCCGTATGAGTTGGTTGAGTATATTTGGTCATTTAATTATTTTTGGGCATCAAATATTATTCAAAAATATACAAAAAAATATATTTCAAAAAAAGTAAAATATATTATTAGAATGTTAGATGCTGGATATATTGGTAGTTTTAACTTATTTATTTATTATAGTGTAGAAGATTATAAAAATAAAATGTTAATAACAAATAATTTAATAAGAACATTAAATGTATGTGATTGTTGTAATAGACATAAAATTAATAAACCAAAAAAATTTGAAAGATGGATTGAAACACCTTTTAATTCACAAAATAATAAATGCAATTGTCATTGTAAATGTCGGTTACATTCAAGAATGTTATGTAGAAATTTCAAGTCTTAAAATAATTTATAAACATTAAACATTAAACATTAAACATTAAACATTAAACATTAAACATAAAAAAATATGTTAAGTAATATTAATGATGTATAATTTTTTTAAATTATTAATATTAATATTATTCAATATTTTTTTTATTTTATTTCTTATAGTTTTGTATAATTATATAAATGTAAATAGTATTAAAAACAATACAAAAGAATTAAATAGAGTAGCTTTATTTGAAATATAAAATAATTATTTTAAAAATTGAAATAATTTAAATAATATTTAATGTATATTATATATATTAAATATTATTTATGATTATTCCTGTAAAATGTTTTACATGTGGAAAAGTTTTAGGAGATAAATATCGATTTTATTTAACTGAAACAAAAAAAAAGAAAATTAGTAAATCATTAGAAATAGATAAAATTATATATTTAAGCGAAGAATATATGGATAAAACACCCGAAGGAGAAGTTTTAGATTTTTTAGGATTAAATAAATATTGTTGTCGCAGGCATATGTTAACACATGTAGATATTGAATAAATAATATTTACATATATTATAATGAATAAAAAATATAAAACTTTTAGAAAAATTAAGAAATATATTAGAATTAACAAACATACCAGAGCAAAGAAACAAAATAGAGGTAATAAGCAAAATAGAGCTAAGAACAATACTAAAGTTAAGAACAATAGTAAAAATATTAAAAATATAAAATTAATAATAAAAGATTTAGGTAAAAAAACAAAAAAATATAGAAGAATTCAATATGGTTGTAAAAAACAGAAAGGTGGAGGTCCAGAATTTCAACCAATGACTTATTTAGCAAGAGAAGTGGAACAAATAGCAGATAATACATATAATACAATGTATGGTTTTAATAGAGAAGAAGTTGAAAATTATTAGCTTTATTTTTATATTTATTTTTTATCTTTAGTTTTTATAAATGGCAAGTTATTTTGATAAATTTTCGAAAGATTTTAAAAACTTATGTACACCTGCTTTTGTATATTTATTTTTATCAGTAATTATTTTTATAGTAATTGCTATACAAAATTTTGGAAATACAACAAAATATTGTTTAGGACCATATGAATGCTATATACCAAATACTTTTTTAGTATTTGTATTTAAAGCACTTTATATTGTATTTTGGACATTTATATTAAATTGTTTATGTAAAGCCGGATATAAAGAAATATCATGGTTATTAGTAATATTACCATTGGTATTATTATTTGTTATATTAGGTTTAATACTTGTAACATTTACAGGAAGAATGATTATATAATATAAATAAAGCTAATTATAAAGCTAATAAATAAAGCTAATTATAAAGCTAATTATAAAGCTAATTATAAAGCTATAAATATTTTATTATTTAATGATAATTATAATAAAATATTTATATGTTATTAAGAAATAAAAGATTTTTTAGTGTTTAATTATATTAAAGAATGTCTAATAATACATATGAAAAATTAAGTTGGATTATTATTGATAAATATTTCAAAGATAATCCAGAATTATTTGTAAGACATCATTTAGATTCATATAATGATTTTATTAATAATAATATTTACAATATTTTTAGAGAGAAAAATCCAATTAAAATTTTAAAAAATCAAGACCCTAATACAAAAGAATATAATTTACAAGCAGAAATATTTATAGGAGGATTAGATGGTAGCAAAATTTATTTTGGTAAACCAATTATTTATGACGAAACAAGAACGCATTATATGTATCCGAATGAAGCGAGATTAAGAAATATGACATATGGTTATACATTGCATGTAGATGTATTAGTTAAATATAAAATTAAATTAGATGAATCAGAAAAAGAATTTAATGAAAGTGAAACATTATTAGAGAAAATATATTTTGGTAAATTTCCAATTATGTTGAATTCAGATTTATGTATATTAAATAAATTAGATAAAAATTTAAAATTTAATATGGGAGAATGTAAGAATGATTATGGTGGTTATTTTATTATTGATGGCAAAGAAAAAGTAATAATTAGTCAAGAAAAATTTGCAGATAACATGATATATATTAAATCTGATTATAATGAAATATATAGTCATACTTGTGAAATTCGTTCTGTTTCAGAAGATTCGTCCAAACCAATTAGAACTTTATCAATCAGAATTATGAGATCATCTACTAAATATACTAATAATCAAATAGTTGTTAACGTACCTAATGTAAGAAAACCAGTACCTTTATTTATTTTAATGAGAGCCCTTGGAATAAATTCAGACAAATCAATTATTCAATATTGTTTACTTGATATGAAAAAATATAATGATTATATAGATTTATTTATTCCATCAATACATGATGCAGGTGGAATTTTTAATCAAGAACTTGCTTTAAAATATATTGCAACATTAACAAAAGGAAAAACAATAGTACATGTTATGGAAATATTAATGGATTATTTATTACCACATATTGGAGAAAATAATTTCAATAATAAAGCATATTTCTTAGGATTTATGGTACATAAATTATTAAAAGTTTATAAAAATCATGAAGAACCCACTGATAGAGATAATTTTAAATATAAACGTGTAGAATTAACAGGATCATTAATATATGATTTATTTAAAGAATATTATAGTTTACAGCAAAAACATATATTTCAAAAAATAGATAAAGAATATTATTATAAACAAGGAATTTATGAAAATGACTTTAAATCATTAATTGAAAATAATTATTTAGATTTTTTTAAAGAACGCATATTAGAATCAGGATTTAAAAAAGCATTCAAAGGTTCCTGGGGAGCTGAAGAACATACACGTAGACCAGAAGTTATACAAGATTTAAATAGATTATCATATAATTCATATTTATCTCATTTACGGAAATTAAATTTACCATTAGATTCTAGTGCAAAAGTAGTTGGACCACGATTATTACATTCTTCACAATGGGGTATTATTGATCCAGTTGATACTCCGGATGGTGGAAATGTAGGTTTACATAAACATATGTCTCTTGGTGCATATATTAGTAATGGTTTTTCTAAAAATAGTATGTTTGAATTATTGAAGAATTTAATTTTTATAGAATTATTAGACGAAACTAATATAAATTATATTGCACAAACTACTAAAATTTTTATAAATGGTGCATGGGTTGGTATTGTAAACAATCCAAGTGACTCTTTAAATTTACTTATTACTTACAGAAGACTTGGTTTATTACCAATATATACAAGTATAAGTTGGTCTATAAATGAGAATATTATTTATATATATACTGATTCAGGTAGATTAACAAGACCAGTATATTATGTTAATAATAATATACCAAGTTTTAAAAATGATTTTATTGAAAAAACTATAAATTCAAAAGAATTCAATTTTTATCAATTATTAATTGGATTTAATAAAATTAAAGATAGTCAACTTAAACAATATAATTACTTAGATTTTATTAAAAAAAATAAAATATATACTATTATTGAAGAGTTATATGATGCTAATAATATTGAAAATATAGATAATATTAATATTGAAAAAAATCAAAAAAAACTTGAAAAATTAATCGAAAAATGCGGAATAATAGAATATATAGACTCATCCGAATCCGAAACTTCATTAATAGCATGTGATGAAGAATCTATTCAAAAATATACAAGCCATTTAGAAATACATAATTCACTTATATTTGGTATAATGGGTAATCAAATTGTATTTCCAGAAAATAATCAATTACCGCGTGATCTTTTTTCATGTGGTCAAAGTAAACAAGCAGTTAGTTTATATCATACCAATTATCAAAATAGAATAGATAAAATGGGTGTAGTATTAAATAATGGGCAATTACCGCTTGTAAAAAGTAGATATTTAAATTATATAAATAATGAAGAGCATCCATATGGTATAAATGCAATTGTTGCTATTGGGTGTTATGGTGGATATAATGTAGAAGACAGTATATTATTTAATGAAGGATCTATAAAACGTGGTATGTTTAACACTACTTATTTTAATAGTTATGAAAGTTATGAACAAAGTTCTAAAGTTAGTGGTTCTAATACTGACTCAAACTTTATTAATATTGAAAATAATATAATATATAACAAAAAACCCGGATATGATTATTCTATGCTAGATAATAATGGTCTAATTAAAGAAAATACATTGTTAGATGACAAAAAAGTAATAATAGGAAAAGCAACAAATAATGATACAAAATATATAGATTCTTCTGTATTTCCTAAAAAAGGACAACTCGGCTTTGTCGATAAATCATTTATTACTGATGGAGAAGAAGGCTATCGCATTGCAAAAGTAAGAATACGCGAACAAAGAATACCTGCTATAGGTGACAAATTTTGTAGCAGATGTGGTCAAAAAGGTACAGTAGGATTAATAATTCCAGAAGAAAATATGCCATTTACAGAAGAAGGAATCAGACCAGATTTAATTATTAATCCACATGCATTACCCAGTAGAATGACAATAGGACAATTAGTTGAAACATTGATGGGTAAAGCTTGTTCATTAGTCGGTGGTTTTGGAGATTGTACAGCATTTGTAAACAAAGGTTCTAAGCATTATGCTTTTGGTAAATTATTGAAAGAAATTGGATATAATTCTACAGGTAATGAAATTTTGTATAATGGTGAAACAGGTGAACAATTAAAAATGGAATTATTTATTGGACCATGTTATTATATGAGATTAAAACATATGGTTAAAGATAAAATTAATTATAGGGCACGGGGACCTAGAACAGTATTAACAAGACAAACTGTTCAAGGAAGAGCAAATGATGGTGGGTTAAGAGTAGGTGAAATGGAACGTGATTGTATTATAGCACATGGTGCTTCATATTTTTTGCAAGAATCAATGTTAAATAGAGGTGATGAATATTATGTGGCAATATGTAATAATAGTGGTACAATAGCTATATATAATGAATCAAAAAAAATATTTATTAGTCCATTTTCAGATGGACCTTTAATTTTTAATACTAATATAGAAGATAATCAAAATATTGAAGTAGTAACACAATTTGGCAGAAGTTTTAGTATTATTAAAGTACCATATGCATTTAAATTATTATTGCAAGAATTACAAGTTATGAATATACAAATGAGAATTATTACAGATGCAAATGTTGATCAATTAACTTCATTAAATCACAATAATACATTAAAAGTATTAAATAAATTTTATGATAAAACAAAAGAAAAAAAAGAAAAACAAGGTGTAGAAGGAGTAGAAGATAAAGAAGGAGTAGAAGGAGTAGAAGACGAAGATAAAACTAGTACATCAAAAAGTAAAATAATTACAAAAGATTTAGCAGATGTAAATTTAGGAGATAAAGATAAAAAAGTTAAAGATGAAGAAGATAGTGATATAAGTTATAGTGAAATATCTGAAAATGATACTCCATCTGAACGTATGAGAAAAATAAATTATCAATCTATTAAAAAAGCAGAAGCTGCTGCATTAGAACAAAATAGCGATATAAGCAGCGATGTAAGCGAAAATTTAGAAAATAAACCAATATTAACACAAATAGGAGAGTTATCAGATAATGCTAAAAAATCATTTGAAAGTTTTGTTACCAATTTAACACAAAAATCACCTGAAACACAAGGCGAAGAAGTTAAAACACAAGATAAAGAAGTTAAAACACAACATGAAGAAGTTAAAACACAAGAAGAAGAAGTTAAAACACAAGATGAAGGAGCTGAAAGACAAGGAGAACAAGGAATAAAAGGCGGTAATAAAGAAATATCTATATTAGAAAGAGAAGAAGATAATATAAATTTAGAAAATAATGAAAATAATGAAAATAATGAAAATAATGAAAATAATGAAGCAGGGAAATTAAATGGTGCTAATACAGGTGGTATGAAAAAAAGTATAAATTTTAATATATAAATTTTTAATATATAAATTTTTAATATTTAATATAAAATTAAAAATTTAAAAATTGAAAAATAATATATAGATAATAATGTATTAATAATATAATGAATAATAATACTTATATTATTAGTATTTTAAATTCTAGAACAAATTTATTAAATATATTAGAAGAAAGAAAATATAATATTAATAATTACAAAAATATAGGAATTAATGAAATAGGTATTTTATTAGAACAAGACCAACTTGATATGATGTGTGAAAATAATACTAATAAAATTTATGTTAAATATTATATAAATAAAATATTAAAACCACAAAATATTTATAATATTATAGAAGATCTATTTTATTTAGAAAATATTTTAAAAAAAAATGATGATTTAATGATAGTTGTAAAAGATGAACCAAATGAAACTTTAATACAAACAATAAAAGATATATGGATGAATGAAAATATTTATATATCATTAATTAGTATTAAAAGATTACAATTTAATATTTTAGAACATAGTTTAGTGCCAAAACATACTATTTTAACAAAAATAGAAGAAGAAGAATTTAAAAAAAAATATAATATATTAGATAAAAGTCAAATTCCTAGTATTTCATATTTTGATCCAGTTTCTTTAGTATTGTGTATAAGACCAGATAATATAGTTAAAATAGAAAGATATAGTAGAACATCTATCAATAGTTTATATTATAGAATATGTAAAATTTAATATAATTAATATATAATTAATATTATGGATGAAAATTTAGATTATAATTATGATGGTTGTTATTATTTAAATCGAAGTTTTAATTCAGATAATAATGATACAAATTTAGATGATTTTTTAAAAACTAATTTTGAAGAAATTACTCAAAATGACTTAAATATTGAAGAATGTAAAGAAAAAGCACTACTAGCAAGAAAAGATTTTTTTTTATTTAGTAATTTTAAAAAAGATACTACTAACACTGAAGATACTGGAAATTCTAATTTATCATATACTTGTTATATACCAAAAGAAGAAGCAAATTGTGATTTTAGTAATATAGCGGATTTAGTTGATCCTTTTAATAATACTTTAAAAAACTTATTAGGCAAAACAGATGAAGTTAGAGAGAAAGTAGATGATACCGAGTTAATGGAAATATCTGGTGTTACCTATAGTGATATTATTGGAAGTAATAATGAAAATCTTTCTAAATTTAAAAATGCAAAATGTTATAAATATACTGATACTAACAATAATGAAGATTTATATTTTGGAAGAATACGCGAAGATACACAATATAGTAATACTACTTTTGCATTATATAAAACTGATTTTATATTGAATAAAGATATAGATAGTATTCTAGGTAAAATTAATAATATGCATACTAGTTATGATGATTATGAAAGTTATTATAAGGAACAATTTGAAGAATCTAAAATAAATGAAAAAATAGACAATTTAGAAAGTTATTTTAGTAAGTATCTCCAAAATCCTGGAAATTCTCAATATGAGAAGTTATTTGATGATTCACTAATTGAATTATATAATTATTATCAAGGTTTATTTACAAAACTAGATGAGTTATCTAGTGATATTTCTAATGTATCTATTATTATAAAATATGATTTATATAGATTAAATCATTTAGAAAAAGAAATTAAAACACAAAAAAAAAAATTAAATAATTATTTAGGGTTTGATGGAGCTGGAAATGGTAAATTATTTGATACAAAATATTTAAAAAATGTAAAATTATCAGAAACAATTATTTTAAGTTTAATAATTATTTTTTTAATTTTTTTTTATGCAAAAAAGAAATAAAATATATATATATTAAAAGTTATGAATAATTCTAAAACTATTTTTTTAGATAATAATTTAAATTATGATATAGAACAATGTAAAGATTTAAAAAATAATAAATCAAAATTAGATAAAAGTTACAATAGTAATAATAATAGTAATAATTTAAATACTTTAATAGAAGCCAAAGAATATATTGGTTGTATTGGAAACAAGTGTAGTCTATTAAAAGAAGAAAAAATAAATAATGAGTTAATAAATAAAAAAATGTTAAATTTTAATAATTCAAATTTTAATAATTCAAATTTTAATAATTCAAATTTTAATAATTCTAATTTTAATAAAAATAATAATATTATTAGCAATATTGTAGAATTTATTTATTTAGTAATTGTTGTATTTTTATTAATAAATTGTTTTTTATATAAAAATATACATAATTTAATACATATACTAATAATTAGTATAGTTTTTATTTTCTATAAAATTTATATAAATTTTTAGTATATATAAGTATATATAAGTATATAAAAGTATTTACTTTCTATAATATACATTATAAAATATTTTTTCATAACATAATATAATTATATTATGAAAAATAAATCTTATAG
>MDTG01198067.1_pt1 | contig 14821 bp, 22 predicted proteins | sample 811421 | NCBI WGS metagenome assembly MDTG01 (sample SAMN05326645, study PRJNA326480) | marine metagenome | isolation source: seawater | place: Pacific Ocean: South East | collected 2011
CCATTTACATGGTTATAATGAAGGAATACTTGTCCACAGACATTTCCTTCAAAAGGTTCTCTCCAATGCTCTAATTCACACCCTCTATATACTAGCATATCGCCAACATCAAGTAGGACTTTAGTGCCTTCTGGAGCGTTAGGTTTATGTATTTTTTTGTATTCATCGATGACTGTGTCAGCACCTGTGCCATCTATAAAAATTGGCCATGGATCACCACCTAAATTAATAGTGGTAGATATCTCACAACTGGGTCTATCTTTATGTTTTTTTAATTCATCTCCCTTCTTATATAACCTAGCATATGAATAAGTTGGAATTAAATTTAAGCCTGTTTCTTGCTGCATTATTGGTAATACTTTTACTAACAAAGTCTCCATTACAGGATCAGCGTAATGAGCATAAGTGTTTGGAATTTGTTCATCAGCCCACGTTCCTAACAGCCCTGTGTCGTACGTAATATTATTATCATACATAAATTTAACTGCATCGCGTTTAAGTAAAAAATAGTTAAAGATAAAATTAGCTAATTCGTAGCTGATAGCTTTTTTAATTATGTGATATTTATTAAAATCCATTTTTCCAATGATTCTTTGGCATTACTTCCCATATAATACCATTTTGTTTTCTTATATCCAGTCCTTCTTTTGTATAAAATAAGTCTTCTATTTCTTTTTCTGTATTAATAACTTGACCATTTAAATTGTTATTGTTAGGGTCATGTAGTCTTATAAGACACGGGACTTTTTGTAATCCTAATTCTTTAGCAATCACCATTCTATTATTACCCACTGTAACTTTTAAAGTTCCATCGTTTAATTGATTAATAAAAACAGGGTCACGCATACCATGTGTTTTAATTGATGTTTTTAAAGCATTATTAAATTTAGCCTCTTGTCCGTTAATAAATTCAGGTCGTGTAAGATGCGTTATTTCTTGTGGAGGAATTTGTTTATATATTAAACCGGTCATTCAAAACCTCTCTGAAGAAAGTTAAAACTTACAGATATTCTTACATCATTAGACTCATTAGGTTCAACAGAGTGCCATAACCAAGAAGGAAACATAATAATTCTTCCAGGAATAGGAGCTAAGTAACATTGATGCCATAAATGTTGAGGTAATTCATTTTTTCTTATTGGCATAATTATTTGTGCTCCTGGTCTTGGGTCAGTACAAATAAGTTTACCAGAAGTTTCATCAGTTTTTACAAAGTAAACCCCACTAAATAAAGAATTAGAATGTATGTGTGGTTTATTATATCCACCAGGATAGTTTATATTTGCCCACATATTTCCCAACACGGGCTCTCTATCTAAGTGTTCTTCTTTCCAAATATCTTTAACAACTAAAAATAATTGATCTACTAAGGATTTAAATTGGGGTAGTTGATGCATATTAGTTTTACTATGCCAACCATTTACATTTGTTTTTTTAACACCTTCATCTTTTTTAGACCACGTTATTATTTCATTAGATAAAATTTGATTATCTAATTTAGTATCTTGTGCATAAATAATAGTTGGAAAAAATTGTTCTTTAATCATCTAAATGGTTTACCTCCAAACCAACAAACTAAAGATTGCCTAACTCCTCGTTTTACGGGATTAACTCTATGATTTAAAAATGATGCAAATATAATTGCATGACCTTGTTTAAGTTCTGCAACTTTACCTGATACCATTAATTCTAAATCTCCACCTTCAAACTCTGAAGGATCATTTAACAAAAGAGTCATTGATATTTTTCTAACCGGTGGTTCATGTTCCATGTTTACATCACAATCCATATGCCAATCATAAAATCCTCCTTGAGGATATTCTGTAAACTGTGCGTTTTCGGTAATTTGTATATCACCAAAACCAAAATGATTTTCGTTTGCTTTTTGTATAAAGTTATTAAGGTCTATATACATGTGCCCCATTTCTTTAAATGGTATCCAAGAAATAGTTGTTACTCTTTTTTTAGTATCTGTGCCACCACCTGGTTTACCCATACCAACTTGTGCGGTTTGGGGTTTTTGTCTTCTTCCACATTCTATAATCTGTCTACATTGATCAGGTGTAAACAATGGTGTAGTTGTTTGTATAATCCAACTTTTCCATCTAGGTTCTGTAATTATTTTATTTTCGTACATTATTCATTTCCTTTCAACGTAGTATTAAAAGATATAATAATTTTAGGTTCTTTTAAATTATTTATAGGGGATTGATGTAAATAAAAAGAAGGTATTGTTAATATTTGTCCTTCTTTAATTTCTACTTTATAATCTTTTTTACCAAATTTTATTTGAGTATTTAAATCAATGTTAGTATTTTTTAAAAAATATATATTAGTAAAATGACACCCTGGATGCACATGCCATGTGTGGTAATCATCTTGATTATACCACTGAAACCAGATGTTATGTAAAGCCATATTTACTTGACCTGTATGTTCTAAAAATTTTTGTTTAAACTGAGGATAAATATTTTTTAAAAAATAAAAAGTATATTCCCTATGAAAACCCTCTGGTAAATTAAAATCGGTATGAGAAATAGCTTTGTATTTATTAGGTGGAATTTGTTTTATTAAATTTATAATATTGTTTCCATGATCTATTGCATTAGGCACATCATATAAAAAACTTAATGGAATATTATTTAAAGTAATCATTAAGTTGATCCTCTATTTTTAATTGGATCAAATAAAACATCCATGTTAGCTGCAATAGTTAATCTTTCTCCTGGTCCATTAAAAGGATAAACACAGTGTCTCATATCATAGGGAAAAATAAATAAATCTCCTGGTTTCATATTTCCAGGTTGGTAATCTACATTAGCAAACATACCAGAAGAAGAACCTAATATCATTAATTGACCATTTAAAGGTTTATCTGCAGATGAATATTCTATTCCATAACTTTCTGGTACAGATACAACAAGAACCGAAGACAATCCTGTAAACAAAGTACCTTGATGAACATGGATAGGATTGTATTCATGTTCTGTCATTTTGTTAATCCACACCGAAGATAAATTACATGTATAACCTTTAATTTTATTCCAAATTAAATAATGGTTAAAAGCTCTATAAAAAAAATCAATTATTTGCTCAGATAAAAAGTTATGTGGGTATATCTTTTTTTCTGGAACATCTACTCCCTCATAAAAGAAAGATCTTTCACTATTAATTTTGCCTATTAATTGAGGGTTAGCAACAGGCAATTCATTAAATTTGTCTTTGTATATATTTTTTAATTGTACTAATATTTCTAAAGGAACTTGATAACGTAATACTGTTTGACCTAAGTGCACTATATTAAATTGCATTATTCTCCTTTTTAAAATCTACTGTCGACATAAAATTAAAAGACACAGCATATTTAATAATGTCTTCTTTAATTTTAGGAACTTGATGTAATAACATAGAATTAAAAAATAATAAATCACCCTTAACAGGTTTGTGTTCATATCCTATTTCTTTAAATATAATAGGAACCGGACAATTATTTAAATAAAGAATACCTGATAAATTAGAATTACCATGAGCATGTTCTAATGTTTCGTGTCCTTTACTCATTTTAATACCCCATGAATCAGTTAATCGGCAATCTCCTATTAAACCACCTTTTCTTAAATGTATAAAACTTTCATCTAAAACTTTATGAAATTCTGGACTCTCATTAAAGTAAGACCAGTCTGTCATTTCACCTTGTACATAAGTTCTATTATTTTTATTAGTATTACTTTTAATTCCTTTTTCTATTTCATTTATAAAATAATCAGTATTAATTTTATTGAGTTGAATATAATAAAGAAATACTTCTGTGTATATTTTTTCAATAATTTGTTTACGTATCATTTAAATTAACTTCAGTATAAGATTTAGCATTTTCTCTTATAGTTAAGACTTCATCATCTGGTAAAATTTTTATAGGAAATTCTTTTAATCCTAATTCCACTCCAGCTAAGTATCTATTGTTTCCATAAACAACTTTATACTTATCTCCATCTTCAACCACTAATAACGGATTAATAATATAACCAGTTTTATTAATATGATCTCTTACTTTTATATAAAGAGGAGATTTTTTTTGATTACTGGGGTCCTTTTCCAGACTCTGGTTTCTCAGATATAGCTTCTCTCTTTTGACTTTCAAGTAAACCTCTTTCTTTTTTAATTTTTTCAATAGATTGTAATTGACCTATTACATTAAATACTTCAGGTTGGCTTGAACCTGGAGTTAAAGTGTCTTTTTTATTACTCATTATTTTATGATATGAATCTAATTGGTGAGTGTCTACATTTTTAGTATCAAAAGAACCATCGTCGTTTTCTTTTTTAAGTTGAGACCATAGTTTAATTTCTCTCATTCTATCTTTAGCTGTTAGCTCCATCCCTGCTTTATGAAATTTTTTTTCATCAAGATCTATTTGATAAAGTTCTCTTTTATAGTCATCAGTTTCTTTATCTAATTTTTTTTCTAACTGTTTAATTTTAGCATCATTTCTTCTATAATCAAAAGATAGAGTCATTAAATTTTCTAAATAAACATTTTGCTCTCTAACACATTGCCAATATTTAGCAGCCTTAGTGGGGTATTTAAAATCATTTAAAACTGAAAATCTCATTTCAGTCTCAGTTCTAAATACTTGTTTCTTAGTCCAAGTGTCTCTAAGTTCTGTTGTTAATTCTTTAAAATCACTAACATCTTTAGGGTCTAAAATGTTATGTAGATTAGGTGCTTCTTTTTCTATTAATGCATGTATATTACGTTTTTCTGTCATTTGTATCCTTTCATTTATTTCTAATATAACCATTACTGGTTATAAGTCAATCTTTAACTACTTGTTATAGTAACAGTTGCAGGTCCGGCTCCTGTAAATTCTTCGGTAGCACTTAAATCTGGGTGACCTCCAAAAACTAATCCTGCTGTTGAAGTTCCACAACCTGAGTTAGTTCTGTTCCCTGCTGTATTAAGTGTAGCAGGAGAAGTTGCCCACGAAGTTCCATCCCATGTTTCACATTGTTGTTTTGGTGATGTTCCTGAACCACCAGCCCATGCTGAAGTGGCTGTCCCCGCTCCGGTTCTACCCGATGCTGCAGTATTATAAGTAGCCGGTACAGTTGACCAAGAAGTTCCATTCCAACTTTCTTGAAAACCTGCGGTTGCACTGTATGAAAAATAATGAGCTGCTGTAGGAGATCCACATGCAAAACCACCGCTTCTTGCATTGTTTAATGAGTTAACTGCAGCCCAACAAGTACCATCATATTTTTCAGTATTAGTATAAGATACACCTGATGTCCAACTGTAACCACCTGCAGCAAGCATTGATGATTCTGTTCCCCATCCGCCAGTACCAAATCTAGCTTGATTCATATTGTTAGTTGCTGTCCATGATGAACCATTGTATTCTTCAGTGTTACCCATCGTAGGTGAAGAAGGTGTATGAAAAAAGCCACCTGCATATACTCCTGCAGTTGTGCTTCCTTCTCTTGAAGCAAAACCATTTGTTCGATTTGTGTTAAGAGCGGGAATGGCCGTCCATGTCGCTCCATTATAAATATCGCTATTGTTAAAAGTTTGATACCCTTGATTTTGTCTACCTATACACAGTGCTGCTGTTTGTATTCCTAGGCCAACTCTTGTGTCTCCAGCTTGTGGTAAAGCACCAGAAGTTGCCCATGCTGCTGTAGCATACCCAAGCCCTTTTAAAGCATTGGTAGTTGTATTGTACCACATTTCTCCATCAATTGGATTAGTAGGATCCGAAGATCTTATTGGTATGTTGTTGCCGTGTAAATTTATATAAGTTGCCATAATTTTTTAAGTTGTTGTTATTGTTTGTGTTACCGCAGTTGCTCCTGTGTATTCTTCGGAAACATTAGAAGAACCTGGAGGTCCAGGATTTCCAGTGGCAACTAAAATAGCAGGGCCATTTACTGTAGCCTTTCCGTGTGTATTACTTCTAGCCTCGTTCATACTAGCATCTGATGTCCAACAAGTTCCATCATATATTTCTGCTTGAGCAGTTTTTGCAGGACTTGGTGGTGTAGCTGTTGTTCCTCCAAATGTTATGCCTGATGATGCAAGTCCTCCTGCTCCACCGTAGTTGTGTTCATGATTAGAATTATTTCCAGCTGTCCAAGAAGTTCCGTTGTAATCAGCTGTTCCATCACCGTCATTAACACTAGCATTAACAAAAGCTGCGGAAGGTGTTCCACCACCTGATGTACCTTGAGCCCATCCAGGATTTGCTGCTCCCGCTGTCCAACTGCTTCCATCCCAATCGGATGTTGTAGCAGATGCAGGTGCTGGTTCTCCACCAGTCGCTAAAGCTGCTGTTTGTGCAGCAGTGTTTCCCATGGTCGCATGTCCTGTTCTAGCTACATTTAAAGCAGGATTTGCAGTCCAAGATGTGCCATTGTAATCAAAAGATGTAGTATTGTTTGGACCTGGTGAACCTCCTGCTGTTAAACCAGCAGTTTGTGGCCCATCAGAATCTAATCCTGAAATTCCTGAAGGAATAGAAGTTGCTGCAGAAAAACTTGTTCCATTCCATTCGACAGCAGTAGAAGTGGCTGATGGTACGGATCCACCAAAAATAACTCCAGCTGTCTGTGTTCCAAAACCAGATGCGTCTCTAGTGGTGTAGGGACAAACAGGGGTTGATGCCCAAGCTGCTGTTGAAAAAGTTCTTAGTTTTGGTAAACTTGTAGACGAGTTATACCATACCTGTCCCTCTGCTACCGGGCTCGGATCTGATGAAAGGTATTGTACCTTTTGTCCAAATATGTCGTAATAAGTTGCCACTTATATTATTCCTCCAAAGTTATAGCTTCTGGTCTTGCTTGATACATAGGTGATGAATCGTCTTTTCTAACATCATCATCTGGTATAGCGTCCCATGTTGCTTGTTGTGCTGCTATCTCAGTATCAACAATTGTTTGTGCTTCAGCTAAAGTTTTTCTTACTCCAGCTACGCCTGCAATCCATCTATTCGCGTCTTGATTATTTGCAGGTACTTGCCAAACATCACCAGGGTATGATCTAAAACCAATGTTTCTTGAATCATTGGCTGTAATAAAACCTCTTCCCCAATTTGTTGCTGTACAGTATTGATTATTTGCCATAGTTTCCTCCTTAATTAACTTGTAGTTATAGTCCTAGTTTCTGGTACACCAGCTCCATTAAATTCTAAAGCTGTATTAGTTTGTGATGGTGTTTGTCCTCCTGATACTAAACCAGCTGTTGAAGTTCCAGTTCCTGCTGAATTTTCTCTAGTTCCTGGTAATGAAGTAGTGTTTGACCAACACGTTCCATCGTATTCTTCAGTAGCTGTTGTAGCACCTCCAGGTCTGTTATTACCACCCATAAAAACTGTTGCTGTTTGACTTCCAGCCATTGTAGGTCCACCAACTGCTCTAGGTGTATTCATATTGTTTGAAGCCGTCCATGTTGGACTTGCATATTCATATGTTTTATTTACAGAAACGGTTGATGGATAGCCAGTGTTACCACCAAAAGCTAAACCAGCAGTTGTTGTCCCAGAAGCACCGCCACTTTGTGCATGTGCTCCAATTGCTCCTTTAGCAGACCAAGAAGTTCCATTCCATTCTTCAGTTGTTGTAGGTGAACTTCCTGAAATAGGACCACCTGAAGAAACAAACATTGCTGTGTTAGTCCCTCCACCAAAAGCTCCTTCTCTGTCATTACTCATTGCAGTTCCTGCCGTAAAGCAAGTTCCATTATAATCTTCTACAAAATCTGTCATTCCTAATGGACCTCTAAAACCACCAGCCATTAATGCAGCTGTGAGTGTTCCAGCTGAACTTAAACTATTAGCTGCGGCCTGTGTTGAATTATTTCCTTGTGACCATGCAGTTCCATTATACTCATCGGTTCTTTGTGTGTAATCTGGAGGAGGCGAAGTTGGAGTAGCTCCATTACTTATAACTGTTGCGTTTTGCGTTCCTGCAGCAAACATCATACCACCTGATCTAGTGGCTCCAATATTTGGAGCTGTAGCATAAGCTGCAGCTGTTGAAACTGATTCTACTTTAAATTTATAATTAGCAGTATCATACCAAATTTGACCTTTAATTGTACCAGTGTTGCTTGCGAGCGCTTGAATAGCGGCTCCTTGAATTTCTCTATACTCAGCCATTATTTATTCTGCAACAACCAACCTTGAGTGTCGTCTACAAATACTAATGTGTTAGCTGCTCTTTCTGTAGACACAGTCAAATCTGCTGTTGCCCCCTGTATCTTTTTACCATTTCTGGCAATTGTTAAATTATTTGTATCGAAAGTTCCCGCATAATCTATAAAAGAAACAAAGTCTCCAATAGTTGGCGACGCTGGAAGAGTTAAAGTTATTGCATTTGATGTAGTATCAAGAAAATACCCTTCTCCTGCCACAGCTGTTTTAGTGGCTGCTGTTATTACTGCTTGCCATGAAGCACCACCGGTTACTTCACCCCAAGATAAAACTCCAGCTGTTGAAGATTTTAAAACATAATCATTAGCTGCTGCTACTCCTGCCGGCCATGTTAAAGTATATGATGTTGTAGTACCAGATGCTTTTTGCCCTATGTACTGTCCACCACTTGTATCTTGTAATCTTAATTCTTTTTGTGATCCAATGTTTAATCCATCAGATGCTACCCAAGTAAGGTTTGAATCTGCACCAAAAGCTCCTGAACTATTAAATTGAACTTCTGTGTTTGAACCTGCGGGACTTGTTGTTAATGCAACTTCTTCTATGTTAGGATTTGTACCATCATCACCTTTAGCTGTAAAAATTCTCCAATCTTTTTGTGTAGCTGTCCAAGTAAAACTTGTACCTGAACCAGACACATATTTAAACTCTACTGTGTAACCACCAGTTGTTCCATTTTTAATAATATAAAAATTTTCTACATCTAATGGAATTGATACAGTAATATTTCCACCAATAGATCCTGTTAAAATAATTACTCTTGCAGCTCCAGTTGCGCCTGCTGCTCCATCAGTAATTGTAAGGTTTGTATTTCCTGTGCTGTTGACCGCAACAGAAGCAAAACCACCAGAAATTTGTTCTATAATATTTAAATTGGTGTTAGTTTTCGTTCCCCAAGTACCAGCGTTTTCGCCAGTAGCCATTAATTCTATGCCAAGAGGTGTATAAGTTGATGCCATTGTTAAAATCTCCTAGTTTGTTAGTTTATATTGTTTCTTTAGTTTTAAGTCAATCATATTATGCAGGTACTTTATCAGTATATGTAGCACTAGTTCGTGGTGTTTTTTTAGTATAGGACGCGCTCGTACGAGGTGTCAAATCTTGGTAATATTTTAATCTTAAATCTCCTAAAGATGCGGTAACTGATTGACCTAGACCCACTAAGCTTGCATTTGTTGCTTGAGTGGTAGTGGCCGTTCCTTGAGCTGTTGTAGCAGCTTGACCTGTTAACGTGGTTAAGGTAACAGGAGATACAGTTAAAGTACCTAACGCCGTAGTAGCAGATTGCCCTGCTAAAGTCATGATAGGATCAGAAGTTGTTGTTAAAGTGCCAAAAGTAATGCTTGCTGATACACCACTAATACCTATGACATCTGCAGGATTTAAAGTGCCTACTGATGATGTAGCTGATAAACCTACTAATCCAACTGAATGCTCATCAAGAGAAACATTTCCAAAAGAAGAAACTAATTGCTGACCAGTTAATGAAAAAGTTAAACTTGCATCAATACTAAGTGAACCTACAGAAGAAGTTGCCGATTGACCTGTTAAACCAACTATTTGTCCAGGTATTTCTGTTAAAGTTCCTAAAGATGTTGTAGCTGATAAACCAGTTAAAGTTTCAGTTGCACTTTCAACTGAACCCCAACCATTTTCACCCCAGTTAAGTGTACCCCAACCAGGTTTTACTTCTATTAATTCTGTTAAACTTCCAACCGCAGTGCTTGCTGATTGACCTGTAAGAGTAACAACTGCATCAGAAAGATCTCCCCAATTACTATCTCCCCATGATTGAGCACCCCAACCAGTGGCTAAAACTGTAGCACCACCCCATTGAGATTGGTCCCAGGTTAATCGGCCCCATCCTGAGTCAACTGACACGTGGACCTCCTTATGCTATCTGAATGATTGCGTTTCCTGCTGTTTGTGCTGGAAATTGAATTGTAAAAGTTCCAGTTGTTACAGTCTTGTCTGCACCGAAGTTAATCGCACAAACCGCTTTATTAGAATTCGTTGAATTATAAATTAAGCATCCTCTTGCTGTGAATGATGCTGTTGATCCCCATGATGTACTTGCAAATAAACAACATGCAGTGTCACCAGATAAAACTGGAGTCGTGCTTGTTAAAGCATTTCCACCTGTTGTGTATCCTGTTGAAGTTGAACTTACTTCATATGTGTTTGTAGGATCAGCTGTACCATCAGCCGGTGCTGTGTACGCTGTAGTTGATTTACTTAAAGTTGCTGAGCTTGTATATAAAGCTAATTTAAATGCGTCTGTACCATTAGTAAAATTGTGACCTTCTACTAAAATTTCTTGTTTAAAACTATTACAAATTGCCGATGTTATTGCCATAATTTATCTCCTAATTACTGAGGCGGTGTTTGGATTGGAATCCTAATTGTACCATCCGTATAATCGTCTCGTCTTCTTCTTCCAATTTGCATTGCTGCAAACTTTTGTAGTTCAGTTTTATACTTTTGCTCATATAAAGTCAACATATCAGTTGGGCCTTTTAAAAAAGAATATGCCTCTACTAAACAAGCATATAAAAGGCCTTGAGGGAAATATTTACTTACATATGTCCCTGCAGTCTCTGTCTCCAAATTAGGTGGAATCTTATTCCAATGGATAATATAAAGATAATCTTTATCTGGTGTAGGTGCTAGATAAATGGCTCCTGAAGTAGTGGAAGTTGTGCCCGTAGCTCCTCCAAACATAGCATAATATTTAGGCAATCCTGTAACATCTTGGCCAGTTTGATTGCCAGTATCTCCAGTTAATTCACCTACATATTCTTGTATAAAAGTTTGATCTCTTCTCTCTAAATATTGACCTTGACCAGTGCTAGAAGTAGTTGAATCAAATACTTGAACAGCTCTTACAAATAAACATCCCGCAGGTACATTTATACTATTATAATCTGTTGCTAATTGAGCTTGAGATTGAACTCTATCTGAATCCATAGGAAGATCATATGCAATTCTATATTCTGCATTTTCAATAAATCTATTTAATATAGCAGAAGTAAACACATTAGCATCTACTTCAGTATAATTTTTAATATCTGTTTGTAAGTTTGATAAATTGTATCCTGCCATTATGCTTGTAAAGTTACCGGTCCAACTGAGACTGGATAACCTCCTCCTCCATTTACAACTTCTGTTGCGTTTGTATCAGCACTAAAATGAAACCAATCAGTACCATTTGTACCTTCAGTGTCAGTAGCACCATTAACATATTTACCTACAGTTATAGTATATCCTGCAGCTTTTGCAATCGTTGCTCCTGTAATTCCTCCTACACCTAAAGGTGTATTAAAAGAACCTCCTGTAGTAGGAGTTCCTCTAAATCTTTTTACATCACCTGTCGTATAAGAAGCAAGACCAGGTAAATTAACATTAATAATAGGAGAGCCTACTTGATAAGTTTGAAAAGGATTGTTTGGTAAAACATCTAAAACTGGAAATTCCACTCTTGCTGGTTTTGCATGTTGCAAAGCTTGTGGATCAGCGCCCACGGGTCTTGGATCTATTTGTGGTTGCTTTGGTTCATATTCAGATGTATGGACCCAAAGACCATTCCATTCTTGCACCATTTCTCTATAAGGAAATGCTGCTCCAGAACGATCTGAAAGCATTAATGCATTTCTACCTTTTGAAAATCGTGCCATTATATATTTGGATAATAAGTTTTAGGCGTGATGTACGCACTAGCTGATGATCCATCCTCCTGTAATGCTCTTGCTAATTCATCTTCGTATAATAATTTCATTTGTTGAGTTAGTTGCGGTGCATATTTCTGAGATAAATAAAATGTTAACCCTGAAACCATACATGGTATAAATCTATAAGGAGCATCACTTGAATTTGTATACGCTCCTGCATCTTGAATTCTTTTTACATAATAAATATTAATATAATTATCAGCTTGTGTAGAACCAGCAGTTGGATAAATTGTAACTGTAGTTTTATCTATAAACCTTTGAACCCAAAATTGACTTGGAGTTCCTTTATTTAATTTGTTTGAAAAAGCAGCATAAGTATCTCGACTAACTTTTGTTAAAGGTAAATCAGTTTGACTAGTGGTATTATAATTAGTTCTGTAAGAAGCAGTCATTATATCTGTAATTCCGTAAATACCATTTACGGGAGCAGTCGTGTGACTTGTTCCATCAGCGCTATCTCTATAAAATGTATAAGTTTGAGAGCCTTCAGTTAAATCAATATTTGTATCTCCAATTTCCCAAAAATGAAGTCCTCTATTTCCCCACTCTTGAAAAAGAATATTTAAAGATCTTCTAGCACTTTTAATTTGATGACCTGCAGTTCCAACTAAACCAAGTCGTTCAAATGCTTCGGCAATTACTTCATCAATAGAAAATGTTTTATCAAATGTGTAAGAGCCAGATGTTGTATTTGCCATCTAATCTCCTATCCAGCATAAAACACTACGATTTGAGTAAAATCACCTACGTCGTAAGTTACATACATTCCATTAACTAGTCTAGCTCCTGTGCCATAAGCTGAAACCTGACCATTATTTGCTCCTGCAGTTCCACTTGAAGTATCAGTACAAATTACAGTTCCTGCAGTTCCACCAGTTCTAAAGCTACATGTTCCAGCGGCTGCGCCAGATGTAGTTCTAAAGCTACCAAATACTCCGCCGCCACCAATTTTTGATCCAGCAACACCACCAAAACCAACTGTTATATTAGCTGCTGGTTGTGAACTCATTTCAACTGCAGTTACAGTTAAAAATATTTTAGTACCAGCAACTGCTGTAGCAGATCCTGCTAAAGTTATTACTTCTGTTTGAGCAGCTCCATCTGTATCAGTTCCAGTAATAGTAGCTGTTTTTCCACCATCACCTGATCCAGTAGTGGTAACGGTAACATTTCTTCCACCGCCATTGTGTGCGGCTGCAAGAGATGTTTGTGCCATAGTGGCAGATGTATTAGGTCTAGCTGCAGTTACAAAGTAATCAGGGTCAGCTGTTACTTCGTCACTTATACGTACCCAGTTACTTAAAACAATTGACATATTTTTTCTCCTAATTATCTAGGCTCCCGAAGGAGCCCAGAATAATATTATTATCTTTGTTGAACAATCTTAACCCAGTCAACTGCTAAATGGTTAGCAACCGTACCTTTACTATCAATGAATAAATTCATTTCTAAAGCTACGTTGTCTGGAACAGTTGATGCTGTTTGTGTTCCGACACATTTACCATCTAAAAACAATTTGTACTGTGCTGATGTCTGACTTAACTCAGTTCCTGCAGGTTGGAAAGCAAAACCTAATCTAACAGAGTTAGTTGGTTGTGCAAAAACCGTTGCAGTTTGAGTTGGGACAGTAGAGTCTAACATTTCAAAAGTGCTACCTGCGCCACTATCTTTCATATCGAAAGAAGTACCTGCAGCACCTTTTCTAGATACGAACTGAATTGAAGTTGTATCTTCTAAGTGAGAGAAACCAATTCCGTTTGCAGGAAGAGCAGCTGGACTTGTATAGCCATCTGCTGCGAAACCAACAAAGAAATTAAGTTCAGTAACATCTGTTACTGCAACTCTAGTTTCAAACCACCATTTTTTGTCTGAGTTATACTGCCAGACTTCTTTTGAAGCAATTCCATTGTCTTCGCCAGCTGCCGGTGCATTGTCTCCGATTCTTAGCCATCCTCCTGCATATTCAGGAAGAATAAATCCAGAACCTGTTATTGTTTGATCCCAATCTTCATCATTGTAGATAAGCCAGTCGTTTTGATAAGCGACTTCTTCTGCATCTCCACCAGTGATTAAAGGTTGTTTGATACCACTAAACAGAGATGTATCTCCCTGTTTACCTCGAACGTTTGTTACGCCCGTTGAAAAGTGTGTAGTCATATTAATCAGCGCCTCCTCGCGCCAGTTACTCTTACTAAGCAAAGAATAACCAATTTATGATTTAATTATCTTAGTAAGTTATTTATATATTAGATTTTAGTAGAGTGCAAGAGATCCTTAGGCTAAAATGTAATTTAGCGATGTGGCGTTTATCTAAGTAGCCACAGAAACTTGAGCGGCAGCATTTTCAATTGCATTTTTTCTATTTGCAATTTTGGCTTCTTCGAGTTTAATGTCAGTAATGACTTCTCTAATTTTGTCATCAATTCTGACCATATCCAGAGTATATCTACCTTCTTGCTCATACTCCAGTTGCCACCTCAACTCCAAGGACCTTTTCTGTTTGTACAGGTCGTGTACCATTTATAACCTCCTCATAGGTTATTCTGTTCGTGGAACTAAACATTCCAGCGGATTCCCAAACTATACTTTTTTCTCCAATTTTGTCAAGGATAGAATTTTCTATAGATTCAGCATTATCTTCTGCTTCTACTTCAAAAGAAGCAGTATGATCATATGCCCATATTTTTACTAGGAATTTTTTCATTTTCTCACCGTTTATTTGTAAAATGTGGCGGAACTTTGTTCCGCCACAAATTTAATGTTGATTATACACCTTCGCAGCCGAAGATACCTCTATAGTCAGATGCGCCAAAAGCGTATCTTTCTCTAGCTTTGTATCTTACGTTACCAGTATCAAAGTCTCCTTCCATTGAAGTTGTCAATGGA
>MDTG01247277.1_pt1 | contig 14821 bp, 18 predicted proteins | sample 811421 | NCBI WGS metagenome assembly MDTG01 (sample SAMN05326645, study PRJNA326480) | marine metagenome | isolation source: seawater | place: Pacific Ocean: South East | collected 2011
GTCGGTTACATGTACACCCTGAACGACTACGGTCTGAAGGTGCGTGCCGAGTATCGGTATCGTTACACCACCGTCGACTCTGCCGACGTGCTGGGTAGCGGTTACGAAGACGCCCGCTACAACGACCACATCGTGTCGGTCGGCCTGCAGGTCCCGATCGGTGCCCCGCCGCAGGCGCCGGCCCCGGCCCCGGCCCCGCAGCCGGTTGGCCCGCAGGATAGCGACGGCGACGGCGTCATCGATGCCAACGACCAGTGCCCGGGCACCCCGCGTGGCACGGAAGTCGACGCACGTGGCTGCCCGATCGAGAAGAAGGCCCCGATCGTCCTCAAGGGCGTCACCTTCGAATTCGATTCGTCCAAGCTGACCGCCCAGGCCACCAACCGTCTCGACAACGTTGTCGACGCGCTGGAAGCCAGCCCGGACGTCAACTTCCGCGTCGATGGCTACACCGACAGCATCGGTACGGATCGTTACAACCTGGATCTGTCGCAGCGTCGTGTGGACTCCGTGCGTAGCTACCTGATGAACCATGGCATCACCAGCAGCCGTATCACCGGCACAGAGGGTCATGGCGAGTCCAACCCGGTGGCCACGAACGAGACGGCCGCGGGTCGCGCCCAGAACCGTCGCGTCGAGCTGAACGTGACCAACCAGGGTGGCGGCATGTAAACCGCTTTGACGACCTGGTCGTCAACGGTTGAACCGCGAGGCCCGGCTTCTTCGGAAGCCGGGCTTTTTTGTGCCCGTCGTTCCTGTATACGATCGGGATCATCACGCGTGGGCTGCATTACAGGATGAACGGTCCACTGCAGGCCGGCGATTCGGATCGGCTTTCATGTGTTCAACAGGAGTTCTCAATGGGCTTACCCGGCGATGTGACAGCGCTCATCGAGGCGACCATGGAGCATGTCGGCAATGACCGCGTATTGATCATCCGGCCTGAAGGCCTGGCCGATATCACCACGCCCGCCGAGGCCGTTGTCGACACGCTGCAGCTTGCAGATGGCTTCGATCCGGCGACTGCGTTGTCCTTTCAGCGTCGTTATCGTCTGGCGGTGGTCATCGGTGCGCCCGATATCATCGGCCGTGTTGCGACGCAGCAGATGTTGGCTCATCTTCGCAATGTGGCCGCGCACGGCGTGCTGGCGGTCTTTGCACGATCACCGAAAACGACGCACGCTCCGAATCCGCAGTGGTCGGTATCGGATTTTCTCGGCCTGGGGTTCAGGCGCGCTGCACACGCCAGGGCGCTGACCAGCGATTACTGGGTCTACCGTTACAACATCTATGACTACAAGATCACACCGGACTGGCTCAATTCCCGCTACTGGGCCAATCCCGAACAGTGGGGTCGTGAGCGCTGGTAGACATCGTGCTCGGGATGCCTTCCGCGGTTCGATTGATCGATTGACGAGCGGGAATGCGGCTTGCATCCCACTGTGCTGCGGCCTGCGCAATCATGGTCGGGATATCGCCCGATACATCAGCCTGTCCCAGAAGGCCAAGACAGGCCTGGATGAGTGCCCGCGGATCCTGCCCGGTCAGTGATAACGCGCCTGTACGCTTGCCAAGCTTTTCGTTGTCGTGGTCGACAACGACCGGGGTGTGCACATAGGCCGTCATCGGCAACCCAAGACAAGTCTGCAGATAGCGCTGACGCGGCGACGACGACAGCAAGTCGGCCCCGCGCACGATTTCGGTCACGCCTTGTGCGGCGTCGTCGACCACCGTAGCCAGCTGATAAGCCGTGATGCCATCGGCCCTGCGAATGACGAAATCCCCTACCTCTTCGGCGAGATGCTGGACCACAAGCCCTTGAACCCGATCCTCCACGGTCATGGCCGTCTCGGGCACTCGCAGACGAACCGAACGCGCCGACCGCCCGGCTGGCAGGCCGCGACGACAGGTACCGGGATAGATCGGGCCTTCCGGGCCGACTCGGCCGGCCTGGGCCTCTCGCCGCGTACAGCCACAAAAGAATGCATGACCGCAGGCAATCAATGAGTCGATCGCCTCACGATAAGCCTCTGCGCGCTCGGATTGGTACATGACCGGCCCGTCCGGAACGAGCCCTAGCGCCGCCAATTGGTCGAGAATACGACGAGCCGCACCGGCGACGACTCGTGGCGTGTCCAGATCGTCGATTCGCAACAGCCAGCGCCCGCCGGCGGCCTTGGCGTTGCAGTAACTGGCCAGCGCCGCCACGAGCGATCCGAAATGCAGATCCCCCGTCGGAGAAGGCGCGAAACGTCCGACAACCGCCTGGTTCTGGTTCCGACTCATAGCGCGGGTAGCTCCCCGGCCAGCGCGCGCCGGCGTGCTCGAACTCTATCGCGAACGTCGGCGGGCACATCCAGCGCCAGCAGACGATCCCATAAGGCAAGCGCCTGCTCATCGTCACCGGCTTCGGCTGCGCGCAGCCCGGCAAACCAGAGCGCTGCGATGTTGTCGGGGTCGTGTGCCAGCGCCTGCCCGAACAAGACGCCGGCTCGACCATCGAGCGGCGCGCCGGCTTTCAGTCTTGTCTGAGCCTCGGCCACTAGCAGCCCGGGCACCCGCGGTACCGCGCGTGTATTGATATAAGCCAGCTGATCGGCTGCCGCGCCAAACGCACCCCGTGATTCATAGGCTCTGGCCAGCATGAGCCGTGCGCCGCGGTCGTCCGGATGGGCGGCAACCTCGCGGGCCAGCTCGCCAATCAGCGCCCGGATATTCGGCCTGTTCGACTGGGCGATCGCTTCATGATCGCCCAGCCAGTAGTAGCCCAGCGTGCCTGACGTTGTCACCAGCATCATCGCCAATACGCTGGCAAGCCAAGGGCGTTGTCGCGAGAACATTCTGTTGCAGGCTGTCGATGTCGTGTCGACGTCAGTCACGAGACGAGCTCCGAGCGTTTTTTTTTCCTGCTCGGCGTGGGCGGGCTCGAGACGCCCGGCCGCTACGTCGATATCAACCTCGAACATGCGTTGCCGATACGCATCGATATTCGTCTCGCGGCGTTTTTCATCGATCCGGGCGCCCTCGGTATGTCTCCAGAGCGGTACAACGGCCAGCGCCACACAGAGCCCAATCATCGCGAGGGCTGCAACAACGAACCCGGTCATCGTCCATGCTCATGCCCGCACGCTCGATCTTCATCGAGAATACGCACGAGCTTGTCTGTCTCGGCTTCTGTATCAAGCGGTGACGTGGCTTGCTCGCCCGATATCGATCGCCGGCGCATCATCACCACAATCACCAGTCCAATGGCCAGCAGTATGAACGGCCCGAACCATAACAACAGCGTGGAGACCTGCAGCGGCGGGTCATAGAGAATCCAGTCGCCATAGCGCGCCACCAGATAACGCTTGATCCGGGCATCACTCTGCCCGCTGCGAATTCGGCGTTCCACGAGGGCTCGCAGATCGGCGGCCAGCGGCGCATCGGACGCGGCGATGCTGCGATTCTGGCAGACGACGCAACGCAGTTCGGCGGTCAGGCTGTGATAGCGCGCCTGCATCGCCGGGTTCAGGGGGGGCGTATCACGCGCCACGGCCGCGTGCGCGCCGCCGAGCACCAGAACCAGCATGACGATCAGATCGCTTGCTCTGATCATGATGCGGCCTCACAGCGCAGGCGTCGAATCAACGGCACCAAGCGATCGCGTCGGATCTCGGCGGTGATCGGGCCGACGATCTTGTCCCGGATACGTCCGTTGCAGCCGACAACAAAGGTTTCAGGCACGCCGGAAATGCCCCAGTCGATTCCTGTCGTACCGTCACGATCGAAAGCGATCAAGGCATAGGGGTTACCGAAACGACGCAGCCAGCGCGCGGCCTCGTGACGCCTATCCTTGTAGTCGATGCCGATCACCGGCACGCCGGTTTGCTCGGCCAGACGCGCAAGCTCGGTGACTTCACTGCGACAAGCCACACACCAGCTTGCCCACACGTTGACGAGACCGACGCGCCCGTCAAGCGCCGACAACTCCACCCTGCGCCCCGGTTCGAGCAGGCCGGGCAAGTCAAGCACCGGTGCCGGGCGGCCCTGAAATGCCGACGGGAGCGTATGCGGGTCACGCGTCAGCCCGTAGCCCAGCAGCCCGGTCAAGGCCAAGACAACGACAAGCGGCACGACAACGCGAACCGGCACTATGTTCGGACCCGGTCGCCGACCAAGTGCGGCCGCGCCGAATCGACGTCGGGGCTGATGCGCCTGTGGCCACGACGCCAGTAACGCTTGTCGGACAGCGCAAGCAATCCGCCGATGGCGGCGAAGAATCCACCGGCCCAGATCCAGCGCACGAACGGTCGATTATAGATTCTTACGGTCCACGCCCCCCGGTCCATCCGTTCGCCCAGCGAGACATACAGATCGCCGAAGAGCCCGGCATCGATACCCGACTCCGTCATCTCCTGCCCGCTCGGATCATAGGCTCGCTTGGCGGGATGGATCGTGGCGATCCGTCGATCGTCATCGTAAATATCGAAGGTCGCCCGGCGCGCCCGATAATTGGGCCCCGCCACATCGTCGATACCGCGAAAGACAAACGCGTACCCGGCATATTGCACCGTCTCACCGGGAGCGATACGTACATCGTGCTCTCCGCCGTAACCACTGACCAGGCTCACCCCGATCACGAACACACCCACACCGATGTGTGCCACGGCCATGCCCACGATTTGACGCGATAGCATCCAACGCGAACCGCGCGTGCGACGCCAGAGTTCTTCCAGCGCGGTCGTGATAGCCCAGAGACCGAGCACACATCCGCCAACGGCCGCCACCGCATGGACGCCGACGGTCAGCCCGGTCAACGCCACGCCAGCCACGATCGCGATGATCGCCGGTACCCACAGGCGCGACATGAGCGCTTCGCCACGCGTACGCTTCCAGGCCATGGCCGCCCCGAGGCCGACCAACAAGACCAACGGCAGAGTCAGTGGCACAAACACCTTGTTGAAGTAAGGCGGCCCGACCGATAACCGGCCCATACCAAGGCCATCGGCGAGAATCGGATAGAGCGTACCGATCAATACAGCAGCTGCGGCCACGACGAGAAACAGATTGTTCAGCAGCAACAGGCCTTCTCGCGATAACGGCGAGACCGGCTCGGTGCCGGCGGTGAGTCTGGGCGCGCGTATGGCGTACAGCAGTAACGAGCCGCCCACGACAACGGCAAAGAAACTCAGAATATAGATACCGCGGCTTGGATCGGTGGCAAACGCGTGCACAGAGACCAACACGCCCGAGCGCACCAGAAACGTGCCCAGAAGCGATAGCGCGAACGCGGTGATGGCCAATAGCACCGTCCATGACTGGAAGATGCCGCGTTTTTCGGTCACCGCCAGCGAATGGATCAAGGCGGTGCCGACAAGCCAGGGCATGAACGAGGCGTTTTCAACCGGATCCCAGAACCACCAGCCGCCCCAGCCCAGCTCGTGATAGGCCCACCAGCTGCCAAGCGTGATACCGAGCGTGAGAAACACCCAGGCCGCCAGCGTCCAGGGACGGGTCCAGCGTGTCCAGGCCGTATCCACCCGCCCATGGATCAGTGCGGTGATGGCAAACGCAAAGGCCACACAGAAGCCCACGTAGCCCATGTAAAGCAGGGGCGGATGAAAGACCAGGCCCGGGTCCTGCAGCAGTGGATTCAGATCACGTCCCTGGCCGGGCGCCGGAAACTGACGCGCAAACGGGTTGGAGGTCATCAGCGTGAACAACAAGAACCCGGCATTCACAAGCCCCATGATGGCCAGCACACTCGAAGCCACATCGCGTGGCAACGTACGGCCAGCAAACGCCACGGCTACCGACCAGAGGGCAAGCTCGAGCATCCATAACAGCAACGAGCCCTCGTGGGCTCCCCACACCGCAGCGAGACGATAGAACCACGGCAGGCTGGTGTTCGAGTTGTCAGCGACATAGGCCACCGAGAAATCGTTGGCGTAGAACGACCACGCCAGCGCGGCAAACGCCAGACCGATCATCAGACACTGCCCCGTCGCTGCGGGGGCGGCCACCTGTTGACAGGCCGGCCGGCCGGCCGCGATGCCATAGATCGGCCAGAGCGACTGCACCAGCGCCATTGCAAGCGCCAGGATCAACGCCAGATGGCCGAGCTCCGGAATCATCGCGAGTATTGCCTGTTCGCCGGCAGGCAGGCATCAGACGTGCCGGCTTTCAAGGCTTGGGCCGTATCCGGCGACATATAGCTCGAGTCGTGCTTGGCCAGAATCCGATCGGCCACGAACTCGCCGTCCGCCATGAGCTTGCCGTAAGCGATCACGCCCTGACCTTCACGAAACAGATCCGGCAGCGTGCCGCGATAGCGTACGGGTACCGTGGCCGTACAGTCCGAGATCTTGAACTGAACCGATAAGCCGTCGCCCGGTCGCTCGACCGAGCCGGCCGCCACCAGCCCGCCCACACGAAAGCGTGTGTTGATCGGCACATCGCCGGCTGCGATCGCGCTTGGCTCGTGAAAATAGAGCATGTCCTGCCTGAAGGCGATGAGTATCAGAGCACAGGCCCCGCCCAGGCCGACCAGCAGGCACATCACCAGCAACAGGCGACGCCGACGGGTTCTAGTCATCGGCGCATGCCTCGCGCCGTATACGTCGTTTGATTGCACGATGACACCAGACCGGCAATACGATGTTGAGCGTGATCACTCCGGCTGCAATGCCATACGCGCTCCAGACATAGCTGGCATACCCCCCCATGCTCCAGAACGCAGCCCAGTCACCCATTGACGATCCTTCTCATCACCCAGCGACTACGCCGCTCTCGCCAGAGCAGTTGCACACGCATGCCCCAAAGCGTGAGCCAGCCGAACAGACAACTGAAACCCAATGCCCCGGCCAGCAGTGGCCAAAGCATATCGGACTCCATGTGCGAGCCGCCGCTGAGGCTGAGTGTGGCCCCCTGGTGCAGCGTGGTCCACCAGACAACCGAGTAATGGATGATCGGAACATTGATTACGCCCACGATCGAGAGCAGCGCACAGGCGCGCCCGGCCGTGCGCGGCGAGGCGATCGACTGATGCAGCGCGATCACCCCGAGATACAAGAACAGCAGGATGAGTTCCGACGTCAGACGTGCATCCCATACCCAATAGGTCCCCCACGTCGGCTCGCCCCAGATCGCACCGGTCACCAGCGCCAGGCCCGTGAACGATGCGCCCACCGGAGCGGCGGCAACAATAAAGATCTCGGCCAGCTTCAAGCGCCAGACCAGTGCCACGACACCGGCGCCGGCCATGGTGGTGTAGGCGAAAAGCGAAAGCCAGGCGCTGGGCACATGAATATAAAGGATACGAAACACATCACCCTGCTGATAATCCGGTGGCACGAGCACCAGCCCAGCGATCACGGTATAGGCAATACAGACCACGGCCGGCACGGCCAGCCAGATCGCCCAGCGTGCGCTCACGTCGTAAAAGTATGGCAATGAGCCGAGACGGTGAAACCGCCGTCTAAGGCTCTTGCCCATCGTGAACGAAGTCATCGCCTTTCCATAAGAATCAAGCCATACATGAAGATGGCGGACACAAGCGCGTGGCGGCGACAGCGCCGGTCAGCCGAATGGCCGCGTCACACGGGCCACAGCAGTGCATGCCCCCACAGCTTGGCGCACCGAGAGGTTGCACGACACCGGGGCACGCTCGTTAGACAGCTCATGCATCAAGCCCGATACGCAAGGCCGCCGCGATCGCCCAGGGGCCGAGCGTGATTGCCAGCACACACAGCGCGGCCATGATATACACCGCCCCGGCATAGGGCAGCCCGACGATTGCGGCACGGACGACGCCGGCGCCGAAGATCAGCACCGGCACATACAGCGGAAGCACCAGCAGACCGAGCAGGAGCCCGGCCCGTGGCAGCCTGAGCGTCAATGCTGCGGCGATTGCGCCAACGAAGACAAGGGTCGGTGTGCCCAAGGCCAGCGTGAGTATCATCGCGGGCCACGCGTCAAGCGAGACCCCCAGCATCAACATGAGCACCGGCCCAGCCACGACCAGCAAAGCAGCACTGGCCAGCCAGTGGACGATCATCTTGGCCAGGGCGATGACTGCCAATGGCTCGCCCGCCAATAGATACTGAGTGAGCGTGCCATCCTCGTGATCAGCTCGGAACACGCCATTCAAAGACAAGAGCACCGAAAGCAGCACGCCCATCCATAGAACAGCAGGTGCCACCGCAATCAGAACGGTCTGATCGGTATTCGTACCCAAGGGAAACAGTGCCACGATCAGCACGAAGAACAACAGCTGATGAACGAGCGCGCCCCGTTGGCGCCCTGCGATCGCCAGCTCACGTCTGAAAACCGCCCAGAAAACACGCCTCATCAATCGAGCGCCACACAGCGCGTATCGCCAAGCCCCATACGTTCGTGGGTCGTGTAGACGATCACCGAACCGCCACCTGCAAGCCGGGTGATTCGCTGTGACACACGTCTGCGTGCGGCCGAGTCCAGTGCAGCGACCGGCTCGTCCAGTAACCACACCCTCGGGGCGATGAGCCAGAGCCGAGCCAGGGTGACGCGACGTTTCTGGCCCGCCGACAGAGTATGCGTCGGTTGATGGGCCAGGCGACGAAGTCCGAGCGTCTCCAGCGTATCCACAATCGTGGCTTGATCGATCCGGCTCGCCGGATGAGCCAGACGCGATAAGAGCGTCAGGTTCTCGACCGGACTCAGTACCTGCGACAACGCGTTCTGGTGCTCGATAAGCCCGAGCGATGGCACGGCTTCGTTAGCGTCCGGGCACCAGTCGATCGTGCCTGAAATTGGTGATAACAAGCCCGCGAGCGTGTGTAACAAGGTGGATTTGCCTGCCCCATTAGTGCCCGAGATGCGCACGATATCACCGTCGTCGGCAACGAAATCGAGCGGCGCAAAGAGCGCACGCTCGCCCCGGCCGCAACGAAGCCCGGCGACGGACAGCCGATGCGTCATCGATCGGCCGCTACTGGATCAGAGGCCAACCCAGCTTCCCAATGGTTGATGCCCCTGCAGGGTGATGGCATAAAGCGCCCAGCCAGTCGCCCGGATCACATCCAGCGATACCGAACCCTCGCCGCTAAGCCACGTCCAGGGCCGCCATTGCCAGAGAACAACATGCACGGCGATCGCGAAGACAACGAAAACGAGAAAACTGATTACGAATAGCCGTCGAGAGGCGTTCACTTCAGCCTCGCTCAAGCTCGCAAGCGAGCGCGGTCTTTTCGCGTTCATCGCGATCTCCCTTCCACAAGCACCACTCGCCGTCATGGTTCGATACGGGCTGAGCGCGCTCGATATACGCGGTCAGGAAACCATTGGTCGTCGTCGAGCATCGAAGGCGCCGGAAGCTATCCGGTTGTCATTATCGAGGGCATTGCACCCGCAATTCGTATCGATCACGAGCGACACCGCCACGCGCATTATAGTGCCTCATGCGCGGCCGAAATCACCGCCGCGACCGCTCGATACTGACAAGCGGTCTGAGCCGGCCGGCAGCCACGCCACCATTGAGCAATACAGGCGCGCCCCGATCGATGCCCACCCCGACATTGCCGATCATGCCTCTGGTTTAGCGAATAGTGCCCACAACACCACACCGACCGCATGGTGCTGCACGCGCTCGGCTTGCCGAGACAGCCACGCCGGGCGGAATCGGTGTATTGAATCACGGAGGCATCGACAGAACCGGGTTACAGTCAGGCGCTATTGAAGCACGAGGCCCGGTCGATATCGGCTCGCGCACAACCTTGCTTGATCGCACAGGTATCGCTAAGCCGTGAAGAAGATTGGTCGGGGTTACAGGATTTGAACCTGTGACCTTCTGCACCCCATGCAGACGCGCTACCAAGCTGCGCCAAACCCCGACGAGCTGCGTATTCTACCAAAAGGCTGGCGACTCTACACGCTCATTTTTCGAGTTTTTGGAGTATTGACTCCAGTTCGATACGAATATCCGCCAGCGGCGACGCCGCCGGCCTTGCCGACTCTATGTTTGCCGCTGTCCCGGGCTCAGTGAGCTGTGCTCGAGCACCGGCAATGGTAAAGCCCATATCGTAGAGCAGATGTCGGATACGGCGAGCCGTATGAATATCGTGGGAGCGATAATAACGCCGGTTACCGCGACGTTTGACCGGCGCCAGCGCGGCGAATTCCTGTTCCCAGTAGCGCAGGACATGCGGTTTGACACCGCAAAGTGCACTCGCCTCGCCAATCGCGAAGTACCGCTTGTCGGGTACGGCGGGAAGCTCGTCGCTCTCAGTCTCCGACGACAACCCGAGACTCGACTCGCGTGCGCATCTTCTGGCCTGGCTTGAAGCTGACCACCCGACGGGCGGAAATCGGAATCTCCTCGCCGGTCTTCGGGTTGCGTCCGGGCCGCTGGCCCTTGTCACGCAGCTCGAAATTGCCGAAACCGGACAGTTTCACGTAGTCCCCGGCTTCGAGTGTCTGCCGCATTTCCTCGAAGAACTGGTCGACAAACTCCTTGGACTCACGTTTGTTGAATCCGAGCTCCTCGGACAGGCCTTCGGTCAAATCAGCTTTGGTCAGCGCCACGTCACGTCCCCCTGAGTTGCGCTCCTGTTTCGTTGCGCAGTGCGTCGATGATCGCCGTCGTTATCCCCTCGACGGCGTCGTCATCCAATGTGCTTGTATCGCTTTGGAAAAGCAAGCTCAAGGCAACACTTTTTTCTCCTTGATCAAGGCCTTGGCCGCGAAACACATCAAACACGTCGACCGAGCGCAACAGAGGCGACTCCAAGCCGCGGATGACCTGAATCAGACGGCCGACGGGCACCTCTTCGGCCACGACCAGCGCCAGATCACGGCGCACGCCGGGCTGGTCAGACGGCTGGGCAAAGCGTGTGGCTGTGGACTTGATCAGTGCATCGGCCTCGATCTCGAAAAGATAGGCCAGCTCGAGTCCCTTGTAGCGCCGCGCGAATGTCGGTGCGAGCTGGCCGATCCACCCAACGGCCTGCGAGCCGAGATAAATCCGTGCCGAGCGTCCGGGATGCAATCCGGGATGCGGTTCTGCCACAAAGTCGATCTGGTCGGAACGCGCGCCGAACAACGCCTCGACGTCACCGCGCACGTCGAAGAAATCGACCGTGCGCGGCGGCGCATCCCAATGGGTGGGCACCGCGCTGCCGGCCGCCAGGCCGGCAATCATGGCTGTCTGTCGATAACCGTTCTCGGCAGTCTTATCCGGCACGAACGACAACCCGTGCTCGTAGAGACGAATACGTGACTGCTGGCGCCGTGCGTTGTAGGCCCAGGCCTCGACAAGCCCGGCCCAGAGGGTACGGCGCATGACCGTCATCTGGTCGGAAATCGGGTTGTCGAGCACCCCGACGGCCGCCTTGCCTGTCAGCGCATCGTGCAGATCCGAGGCGACGAAGCTATAGGTGATCGCCTCGTTATACCCTCTCTGTCGCAGCGCCTCGGTGATGTCGGTTTCACGCGTGGCCGTATCCGCCGAGGATACGGGCGGCAGGGATACGCCCTGCTGCTCGGCTTCGAGCCGGTCGTAGCCGTAAACACGGGCGATCTCCTCGATCAAGTCAGCCTCGATCGCCAGATCATAGCGCCAGCTCGGCGGTGCCACCTGCCATTGCCCGGCACCGGCCGAGGCAAATTCACAGCCGACGCCACTGAGAACGCGCTCGATGGTGGCATCGTCGATCGACTGACCGATCAGACGCGAGACGCGTATCGCAGACAGGTCGATACGACGCGCGTCGACACCCACCGGCTCCCCGAGTACCGTCGTGATCGGGCCACAGGCCGCACCACCGACACACTCGAGCAGACCGCTGGCACGCTGCAGCGCCGTCTCGTGCAGCGCGGGATCCACACCGCGCTCGAAGCGGTGCAGCGAGTCGGTATGAATCTTGTAGCGCCGGCCTCGCCCCGCCACGGCCGAAGGCCGAAAACAGGCCGACTCGAAGACCACGCGCCGGGTGCATTCGGAAACCGCCGTGCGCTGCCCACCGATCATGCCGGCTATCGCCACCGGGCCTTCGTCGTCGGCGATCACAAGCGTATCGTCGTCCAGCGTCACCGTCTCACCGTCGAGCGTGACGATCTGTTCGTCGGTCTGGGACAGGCGTACCTGCAAAGCGCCCACCAGGCGGTCGGCGTCGAAGGCATGCATCGGCTGGCCCAGCTCCAGCATCACGTAATTGCCGATATCCACGGCCAGGTTGATGGCCCGGATGCCGGCACGACGCAACCGTTCACGCATCCAGAGCGGCGTCGCGGCCAGTGGTTCGGCCGATTCAACAAGGCGCGCCGAATAGGCCGCGCAATGTGCCGGTGCCTGAATCGTGACCGTCGGGGCCGCCGCCAGCGAATTGGCGATCGGGGCGATGACCGGCGAAGCGAGCGCACAGTCCAGACCGAGAGCGACTTCACGCGCCACCCCGCGCATTGACAGGCAGTCACCGCGATTGGGCGTCAGATCAACTTCCAGCACCTGATCCGGCAGGCCGAGCCACTCGGCCAGCGAGGTGCCGACCGGCGCATCGGCCGGCAATAACCAGAGCCCGTCGCTGTCCTGGGCGGCGCCGAGTTCCCCGGCGCTGCAAAGCATGCCGTTGGAGGCCACACCGCGCAGCTTGGCCGCCTTGATGGTCATGCCACTGGGCATGACCGTGCCGACAGTCGCCACGGGCACGCGCACACCGGCCGCCACGTTGGGCGCGCCGCAGACGATCTGTGCCGAGGCCTCACCGCCGGTGCTGACCTGGCAGACCTTGAGCTTGTCGGCATCGGGATGGGGTTCACAGGCCAGCACTTCGCCAATGACAACACCGGGGACCGCCCCGCCCACCGGCTCGATCGCATCCACCTCGAGGCCCAGCATCGTGATTCGCTCGGCGATCGTGTCGATGTCGACGGTCGTGTCGACCCAGTCGCGCAACCAGTTTTCGCTGATCTTCACGCGGCCTCCTCAGGCAAACTGCGCAAGCATGCGCAGATCGTTGTTATAGAACTGGCGCAGATCGCTAACACCGTAACGCAGCATCGCCAGGCGCTCGATACCCATACCCAGCGCGTAGCCGGAATAGCGCTGGCTGTCGACGCCCGCGGCCTCCAGCACGTTGGGATGAACCATGCCGCAGCCCATGACCTCCATCCAGCCGGAGCCGGTTCCCAACGATTGGCCATCGATGTCGATCTCGGCCGACGGCTCGGTGAAGGGAAAATAAGACGGCCGGAAGCGCAGATTCAGATCGGTTTCGAAGAACGCTTCGAGAAAGGCCCGCAGATCCGCACGCAGCTCGGCGAACGTGACCCGCTCGGCCACATAAAGTGCTTCGATCTGATGAAACATCGGGCTGTGTGTACGATCGGAATCACAGCGATACACACGCCCCGGCGCGATCACGCGGATCGGTGGCTGGCGCGACTCCATCGTTCGAATCTGAACCGGCGACGTGTGGGTGCGCAGCAGCAACCGCCCGCCATCGAGATAGAACGTATCCTGCATCGCTCGCGCCGGATGATCCGGCGGCACGTTGAGTGCTTCGAAGTTGTGGTAATCGTCCTCGATCTCGGGACCGGTCACGACCTCGAAGCCACGGGCAGCGAACAATGCCTCGATACGACGGCGCGTACGCGTGATCGGATGCGTGGCCCCCGGTGTCTCGCCGCGACCGGGCAAGGTGACATCCACGGTCTCCTGGGCGATCCGGGCTTCGAAGGCGGCCTGCTCGAGCGCAACGCGCTGTGCCTCGATGGCCTGGGTGATCTCCTGCTTGATACGGTTGATCGCCCCGCCCGCGGCCTTGCGCTGATCGGCCGGCAGCTCACCCAGGCTTTTGAGCCTGCTCGTGATCTCGCCTTTCTTTCCGAGCAGGCGAACGCGCTGGTCATCCAGGGCCCGCAGATCCTGCGCTGCCGTGATGTCGGCCAGCGCTCTATCTCGAAGCGATTCAAGATCCGTGCTCATGCCATCTCTTCCTGCCGGTTCGTGGACACACGATACCGATATACAAAAAAAGGGAAAGGCGGCTGCCTTTCCCTTTATCCACGCTATTCAAACGGAATCAAGAGATCGAGCCGGCACAGCGTTCGGTCGATCCCGTATTCCTTAGCTCAGGGCGGCTTTCGCCTGTGCGACGACGCTGGCAAACGCAGCCTTGTCGCGCACCGCCAGATCGGCAAGGATCTTGCGGTCGAGCTCGATACCGGCCTTTTTCAGGCCATTCATCATGGCACTGTAGGACATGCCCTGCGATTTGGCGCCGGCGCTGATACGCGTGATCCACAGCGAACGGAATTCACGCTTGCGGTTACGCCGGTCACGATAGGCGTACTGGCCGGCCTTGAACACGGCCTGATTGGCCACGCGGAAGGTGCGGCTGCGCGCGCCGTAATAGCCTTTCGCCTTCTTGAGAATCTTCTTGTGACGGGCCTTGGCCGTCACGCCACGACTGACTCGTGCCATGTGTATTCACCCTGTTTGCTTTGCTTGAATGACACGCCGTATCGGCGTGCAATGGGGCCGCTGGAACGCCAGGTTGCGCACCCGCAGGCCTGTCTGCGTGCAGACTACTTGTAGGGGATCAATCGATCCATGGCCGGCTGATCGGCCTTGTCCACGATCGCGCTGGTGGCCAGGCGATTCTTACGATCCGGCGCTTTCTTGGTCAGGATATGGTTCTTGAACGCGCGGGCACGCTTGAGCTTGCCACTCCCGGTGCGTTTCAGGCGCTTGGCAGCGCCGCGATTGGTCTTGATCTTCGGCATAACGTTCTCGACTTGGTTGACCGCTTACGTGTCGCTACTTCTTGCTGTGCTTCGACACGCCCTTCACTGGCGACATCAC
>MDTG01046206.1_pt1 | contig 14820 bp, 13 predicted proteins | sample 811421 | NCBI WGS metagenome assembly MDTG01 (sample SAMN05326645, study PRJNA326480) | marine metagenome | isolation source: seawater | place: Pacific Ocean: South East | collected 2011
GCTTCCCTTACAAGGAAGAAGTCACAGGTTCAAATCCTGTAGCGCCCACAAGGGTTTTATTGCTAGAGCCACTATAAATATTAACTGTATATATTTAACAGAATTGCTTAAATTTACGGAGTATAATTTTTTTAGTTATAAATAATGAATAAAAAAATTTTAGTATTATCAATAAAAATTCTATTGCCCTTACCACTAGTTATTAATTTTTTATTTAATAGAAAAAATTTTCAAATATTAGTTATGGAAAATTTTTTTCAGAATATTTTTTTAACTTTAGTTCTTTTCTTAATTTTGTTATCGATAGGAAGTATTACTAAAAGTCTTTTTAAATTAAAGACAATTTCATTTGGAATTGTATGTTTTGTTAGCCTTTTGTTCTTAATAAACAACATTTTTTTATATTTTTTAAGAAATGTTGATAGTTTTATGTATTATTTATTTTTTACGCTCATATTTTTTTTGCTATCCTTTTTCAAAAGTAAAAATAAAGTAAAAGAATTTACAAAAATTTTTACTTCAATAGCTTTATCAATATATAGCAACTATTTGTTAAATAATTTTTTTAATAGGTTTGTAATTTACTCGAAAAACGAACTTTTTACATCTGACGAAACAAGATTTTGGACACCTGTAACAAGAATGATTTTTGATGATAATTATTTTGAAGCTTTGATAAACAATCCTATTGAAGGTTATGGGCTGTTTGCTGCTTATACTAAGTCATATTTTTCATTTTTATTAAACTTTTCTGCACCTTTTAACTACATTCCTTCTATTTCAAATGTTTTTATACTTCTTTTCTTTTTGCTAATTTATGAATCAGAATTTAATTTTGAAGTAAAACTATTCACTAGTATTTGCATTTTTGCAGTTATTTTCACTAGTACTTGGTTTAATTATTTGTTTTTTAATTCACTTTTAGGGGAAGGGCCATCTGGTTACTTTTTTGGAGTTATCATTTATGAATTGACTAACTTAAGTAAACGTAGAGATATAACAAATAGATATTTATTAATAATTTCGATTTTATTAGGAATGCTTGTGTACAGTAAAAATTTTCTAACAGTAACAAGCCTATTTGCAATATTTTTAATTTTTCAACTTATTTATAAATCTGTATTTTTGTTATTGCTTGGCTTATTTCCTTTAGTAGTAAGCTTTATAAACAACTCAATTTTAAAAACAGATGTTTTATGGGCTTTTTATTTAAAAACTTCTAATTCTGAAAACGCAGGTATTTATTTCAACAATGAAAATGCAATAAAAATTATTTATGAATATTTAGTAGATAGACCAATTTCATACTTTACATTTTTAGTCATATTTTTTTTACTGGTTAACTTTAAAAAATTAAATGGAGATAATATACTAAAAATTTGTTTACTGAGTTTAATTTTTAATTCACTTGTTATATTTTTACTTGGTGTATTTGTTGCACAAAGCCCAGAACCAGAACATTTGCCACGATACTTAATATTATTATTTTACATATACTCATTAACACTAATGTATGGGTATGATGAATTTACAAACAAAAAACACCATTTGCTTTCGTAAAAAATTAATTTGTAAATCTATATTTAATTATTTTAAATAATATATTTAAACCGTCTTTTAATTTAATTTTTTTTCCTTCAGAATATTTTCTCCCTGTATAAGATATTGGAACTTCATAAATTTCTCTATTAAATTTTAAAAATTTTGATAAGATCTCAACTTCTAAACCAAAACCTTTTTCTTTAAGTGAAATAGATTTTAAAAATTTAGTTGGGTAAAGCAAGTATCCAGAAGAGATATCAGATATTCTATAAAAGTTTACAAATGAAAATAACAATGCCAGAATATAATTTGCAATAGTTAGAAAACTATAGTGTTTAACTCGTTTAATTTTTCCAATTATTCTAGAACCAAGAATTAAAGCTTCCGGGTTTTCCATCGAAAGATTTATTAGATCTTTTATATCATATGGATTTTGCTCTAAATCAGCATCATGCACAATTACATGTGAAGTGTTGATTTCGTTTATAACATGTTTTACACAACTACCTTTGCCTTCATTAAGTTTTTTTTGAAAAAGCAATAATTTTTTGTTTTCTTTAACTAATTCATTAGCTATTTTTAAACTTTTATCAGTTGAACAATCATCAACTAAATAAATTACATCCCCTACTGAGGCTTGAATAAGGTTTGTAACAGATTGTTTAATATTTTTTTCTTCATTGTAAAAAGGAACAATAATGGTCAAGCTCATAAAGTTATTTTAGTTAAATTTAATACCTTCAATACAAATATTTTCTTGATACTATAACAATTGTGTTTACTTTATTAGTCCTTGCATATAATGAAGAAAAATATATTGAAGAAACAATTAAAGATTATGTCAATGATTTCGAAAAAATAGTTGTAATTAACGATGCAAGCAAAGACTCTACTTTAACTATTCTTGAAAATTTAAAATCGAGTTATAAAAATATCGAAATAATAAATAATTTAAAAAACTTAGGCGCAGGAAAGTCTCTTGAGAAAGCTATTCAACAAATTGCATTTGAAGAAACAAAATATCTTATAAAGATAGACGGTGATAATCAATTTAAGTCTGATGACATTATTCGTTTAAAAGAAATTGCTGAAAAAAACAATTATGACTTTATCAAGTGTGATAGATTTTGGGATGGTGGTATTGAAGGTGAGATTCCTATGATAAGATATTTGGGAAATTCTTTTGCATCTTTATTACTAAAAATATCAACTTCTAATTGGTATTTAAATGATCCACTGAATGGCCTATTTCTTATATCAACAAAACATTTACAAGAATTTAAAATTCCAAAATTATTTAAAAGATACGGTTATCCGTTTTATATCTCAACATATTTTTCAAATTTATCAATTGAAAAAAACTTAAAATATTGCCAAATAAAAAATACTATCTCTTATAGGAATGAGTCCAGTAACTTAAAAGCAACTACTATGTTTTTTAAGTTAGTCTTATTTACAATTTATACGCTAATAAAAAAAATTAAGCAAAAGATGAAATATTCTAGTCTTCAATTAACATCGCTATTAGATATTTTTGGATTTATATCTTTTTTTGGTTTTGTCTATTCAGTTATTAAATTAATTTCTATAAGATATTTCTCTACAGTTGCCTCCCAAGCAAATTGGTTCAATGTTTCATTTGTGTTTCTTGTTTTATTTGTATCTATATTCTTTATATCTCAAAAAATTGAACATAGATTTAAACAGTCTTTTTTTTATGAAGTTAGTTAAAAAATCTGATAATTTAATTGTCCTAATCTTAATACTATTTTTTTTATTAAGTCTAAAAGTAGATTTTAGATTTCAGGACACGGTTTATTGCTGCGGTGATGATCACGATTACTATATTCATGCTGAAACTATTGCTGTTGATAAAGATTTAGACTATTCAAATCAGCTAGTTGGGCTTGAAAGTCAAAGCTTCACAAGAAATAATAAAATTGCACCAACTGGGTATATTGGAACTGGTATTTTAAGCTCACCTTTTTTATTTTTAGGACATACAGTTGACACTTTTCTTAGTAATTCTTCAACTCTTTCAAATAATTTGTTTAACTTTAGACTATTGTTTTATTCCTTGTCTTCAGTTACTTATTTTTTTATTTCATTTTTATTGATTTTCAAAACGACTAAATTATTAAATTTAGACATAAATAAATTTGAGCTTTTAATAATTTTATTTGGATCTGGTATTTCATATTTTGCATTTGAACGATACAGTATGACTCACATTTACGAAATGTTTACAGTAGCTTTATTGTCTTATATCTCCATAAAATTTTACACAGACATTAAAAACAATAATCTTTATGCATTTTTAATTCCAATAATTGTGCTAATTGGACTTTTAACTAAATGGGTAAATTACTTTCTATTCTTTATCCCATTTTTAATAAAGGGGTTTATTTACAAAAGAAAATATACTGAAGCAAGTCTGTTGAGAAACAAATATTTTTACATTTCTTCAATACTAAGTTGCGCTACTTTCTTCTTACACACAAATATTTTATATGGAGCTTATACTTTTAACCCACAATACCCATACCAAACAGATGGAAAAGTTAGTGAATTTTACAATTCTACTACTGGAATTTTTGAGTTTATTTCAGTAAATTTAGTTAACTCTATTAAAATCTTATTTTCTCAAGAATTTGGAATATTCTGGTTTTCACCAATTATATTTATCGGTGTGATTATTCAAATTATCACATTATTCAACACAAATTATTTAAAAATTAATTCTAAATTTATTTTGTTATTTTCATTTGCTCAAATTTTTGCAATAGTATTGCTATGGCGTTCAACAGCATCTTCATACGGATATAGGTATCTTTATTGCCTGATTCCATTATCAATTTTTATATATGCTAAATTTAAAAAACAATACCCAAAAAATAAACTGAGATACTATGTTATTTGTTTTTCAATATTTTCATCTCTTTCCGTTTTATTTTTTGAGACCACTCTATTAACGCAACTTTCTACAGTTGAGATAACAAACACTTTTGGTCGAGAATTAAAATACTCACAACCACAATATTTATATGGTTATATATTGTCTTTTGGTGAACTAAGTTCATATTTAAAAATATTTACTACGAGTTTTTTAGGAGCTATATTTTTTAAATTTTCTTTTTTAATATTTGGTAAAGAAAACTTTATTACCATTTTAGAAAGTTTAAACTTACCAGTTATGAATGACGACTTCATAATCTATGCAGAAAATATAAACAATATAAGCGAATATAAATTTTTAATTATTGCAGCGTACTTTTTAATCATTTCTCATGTAATTGTTAAAAAATTAAAATGAAAAAAACTTTCAATATATATTTATCAATTTTTGTATTGGTATTGTTTGCTTTCTATTTATTTAATAACCCGGAAAGTTTTAATTCGTTAAAATTCTTAAATTACAAAATCATTACATATTTAATAATAATAAAATTTATAAACTTATTATTAAATTCAAAATTCAATCAGGAGCTTTTAAAAGTTTTTCAGATCAATTTAAGTTTTTTTGAAGCAACTTATTTATCATCAATAACTTTTTTGGGTAATTTTTTTCTACCTGGAAAAATGGGTGGAAATTTACGTTTAGTATATCTTAATAGAATTTACAACTTTAATGCATCACAACTTACATCAATATTTTTTTATTTTGCAAATATCACTTTTTTATTAAGTTCGTTGCTGGCAATCTTCTCATTATTGTTCATAGACACTTATAAAAATTTAACCTATTACATAGTACTTATATCTTTTGCAATAATTGCTGCAATAACTTCATATTTAATGCTTAAAAATTTTAATTTAGAAGTATTACCAAAAAATAGACTCGCTTTGTGGTTTTTTGAGGTTAAAAAGTATTGGGTATTAATAAATAGTAATATAAAAATTCAAATTAAACTTCTAACAATAACATTAATTAATTTTTTATTTTTTGGAATTGAAGTTGCTGTTATATTTTCATTAGTTTTTAACAATTTTTTTATCTTCGAAATAATCTATTACAATTCAATTTCAATTTTTGCATCCTTTATTTCTATAACGCCAGCATCTTTAGGTTTCAAAGATGCACTTGTTATTTTTTCAAATCAAATTTTTACTGGAGAGATATTTGATTTAGTCTCCGTCCTAATAATAGAGCGAGCAGTTGGTCTTGTGTTTTCTGTATTACCATTATTTGCAGTAATTTATAAGCAATTAAAAAATTGATATAATTTTAAAAATGAACATTGAAATAATCAACTCTAGAAAATTTATTGAAATCTCGGATTTTGTTTTTTCGGCAGTTGTAAGTGAGCAAGAGTTTTATAAAAATCACGCCAAAGATAGTACTATTATTGAAAAAAGTAATCTGGGAAACTCCAATTTTATTTGGTTTATAAAAGACAAAATTAAAATCAAAGATAACGATATAGTGTTTTGTCATTTTGAAGCAGTAGAGCACTTATTTAAAATTATAAGATTAAGCAATTTAAAAAATATAATTTTAATTTCTTCCCAATCAGATTTGACTTTAAATAAATCTGTATATTTAAAAAAACCAGAAAGTATTAAAGTTTGGTACTCTACAAATATAAATCTAGATAAACCAGATTTAAGACCTATACCTATTGGAATAAACAACGAATATATCGAGATTTATCCATGTGAATCAGATTTTAAAAAATTCAAGTTTATGGATTCCAATGATAAAAAGGATCTTATTTATTCGAATTTTAATATTAATACAAGATTTTTTCATAGGTACTTTACAGATAAGTTTTCAAAAAATAAAGATTTCATAATAATTGAAAAAGCAGATTTAGATAAACAAGCTTATTTAGAAACAATAAATGATTATAAATTTATATTGTCTCCATGGGGTAATGGAATTGATACTCATAGAATTTGGGAAGCTATATATGCCAATTGTGTACCTATAGTTCAAGACCACAATGTTTTGTCCAAATTTAAAGAACTTCCTATAATCTTTGTTAAGAGTTTTCAAAATATTAATTCAATTAATTTTATAGAATCGAATCATTCTAAATCAATGGAAATGGCAGATTTTAAATATTGGAAAAAAGAAATATTTAATGAAAGAAAAGAACAAACATTAATAAATAGTGAATTTGTAAGCAGCATTCAAAAACTAAATCAATTATATTTAAAGAAAAAGAGAAGGATCAGAAAAATTCAAAGATTTAAAAAGAAAATAAAGTATATTACTTTTAGAGTATTTAAAAAAATTTTCTAATACTTAATAGAGATTTTTTTCTTTTGCTTCTTTTACCCAAGGTATAACAATGTCTAACATATCTGACAAGGTAGTCTTTGCTTCAAATCCAAGAAGCTCTTGAGCTTTTACAGTTGATGGTATTCTTTTTTGAACATCATAGGTGAAAGGTTCAAGATTTTTTATTGTTAACTGTTTCCCCGGATTTATTTTGTTAAATATTATTTCAGCCAACTCCAAAACAGTAGTTGATTGCGATGTAGAAAGGTTAAAGTCATTGTTTTTAGCGTTTTCATGAGTCATCAATGTACAAATTCCTTCAGCAAGATCTTCTCCATACGTATAATGCCTTACTTGATTACCTTCACCTAATATTTCTAGCTCATCTTGATAATCAAGACATTTTAAAATCAAATCAGGAACTACATGGCTTAGTGCTAATTTTTGTGAATTTTTTGAAAGCTCTTTACTAGTGTCTGTTTTTACTTCGCCAATTCCAACTGCATTAAAGGGTCTCGCAATTGAATACTCTAGACCATATTGTGAATGAGCAGCTTTTGCAAAATATTCAACTGCCAGTTTTTGAAAACCATAAGAACTGAATGGAGGGGGGATAACTTTTAAATCAGACTCCTTGGTTGGGTATACATCTGTTGACTCAAAGACCATTGAAGAGCTAAGAAAGACTGTTCTTTTTAATTTGTTTTTTTCTTTATAAACCTCTATTGCTGTATCTGTTGTCGATGAAATAATTTGTTCATTTTCAGAAAGTAAATCATACTCAAACTCATGAAAATAAGAAATTCCACCAATCATCGCTGCTCCAGCAATTAAGTAATCACATTCATACATAATTTCTTTCAGTAGCTTCTTGTCTTTAACATCTCCCTCTACAAATTCAAAGTTTTTATCACTAGAGTGATTTCTTATTATTGATCCATATTTTGATAAATTGTCTATACCGTAGACAAAATAACCTCTATTAAGAAGTTCTTTAACTACATAACCACCAATAAAACCCTCGGAACCTGTTAGTAAAACTTTATCCATTTTTTCTTCTAATTATCAATCTGTAAACCCAGTATAGATAGCTTGGGAGAAACCTTTTTAGGTCAAATTTAGATTCTCCATGAGTTCTGTCTATCCATATCGTTGGAATTTCACCAATAGGATTTTTGTTTAGTTTAGCTTTAACTATCATTTCAAGTCCTAAAGTAAAACCATTTTTACTTTCAACATTCACATTATCTAAAAACTTTCTATCGTAAGCTTTAAACATATTAGTAGGGTCCTTAGTTCCAATTCTTAAAAAGTAGTAGAGAAAAAAACCTGCATACTTACTTAGCAAAAATTTAAAACTTTTTTTTCCTACATATTGACCATTTTTAACATATCTACTTGCTACAGCAACCGACAATCCTCTTTCAATAAGCAGAAAAAGGTCTTCTACTTGTTTAGGGTCGTCACTTCCATCTCCCATGGCAACACATACCGATTTACTACTTGTATTGTCTATTGCATATTTAATTGCTAATGCTGGGCCTGAGCCATAGGAATTAATTAGAACTCTTACCTCTTCATACATATCAGTTGCCTGAAGTGTCGAATCTTTGGAACTATCTACTACTACTACAATTTCTGTATCTTCTTTTATGTAATCAATAAACCTTTTTAAAATTATTCCAAATTCAAGACCTTCATCTTTACATGGAATTATGAGAGTTTTATTTATCTCCAACTACAACTACTTTCTTACTTTCTAAATCATAACTATCAAAAATTTTATGATGGGTTGCAATCAATATATTATCTGAAAAATCTAAGACTGATTCTAATTCTTCTTCATCATTAATGTATGGATCAAAAGTTTTAACTTCAAAACCTTCTTTTATTAAATAATTATTTAAAACTATTGCTTGTGAATCTCTTAAATCGTCTGAGTCAGGTTTAAAAGTAAGTCCTAACTGTACTATTTTCTTATCTTGAAAATAACTATTACATTTATCTATAGTATTTTTGATGTAATCATCATTTATATTGAAATAATTAGTAATTAAATCTCTTGGATCTCCGTAAGAGTTTAAAAAAGTTTGAGAATCTTTTATTAAACAAGGCCCACCAACTAAACCACTATCTGGGACGTTTTCTAATCGTGGATAAGTATCGCTTGCTATAGTAAGAAGTTTTTTGAAATCCAAAGAATTATTAGACGCAATATTATCAAAGTAATTTATAGTAGAAAACTGTGCATACCGATATGTGTTTAAAAATAATTTAATGAATACAGCTTCTTCATAATTTACAAATATTGTTCTAAATTTTAATTTTTCAAAAAAATCATCAATAATTTCAACCGATTTGCTGTCTTTAGATCCGATAATCTGAGGTATTTTGTCCAATTCTAAAAATGCTTTTCCTTCAGCTATTCTCTCTGGGCAATAAAATAAATCAATTTTTTTCGAACTAAAATTCACTCCTTCAATAACACTGTTTATTGTTTCTATAGTGACTGTACTTCTTAATATTAATGTGGACCCCTCTTTCATATTTAAAATAACTGTTTCAATCAATTGGTGAAACTTATCTGTAATTTGTTGATTTGAAGAAGTTCCTAAAGTTACAATAACTATTTCGCAATTCTTAATCTCTTCGATTTGGGTAAACGCTTTTAAACCACTACTTAAAGCTTTTTTTAATTGATTATCAAGATCGTGTTCTAGAAAAGGAGGAGTAAAAGAATTAATTTTATCTATATTTTCTTCATTGGTGTCGATTATTGAGGTATCTATTCCTGCATTCTGTATATAACAACTCAATGGCAGTCCTATATGTCCAGCACCACCAACAACAGCTACTTTGTACTTCATGATAAGAAAATAACTTTCAGTTTTTTTACAATGTTATTATTATAACTGTGAATATTGCTATAACTGTCCTTACATACGTTTACTTATATTTTTTAGGAAGTTTAATTGTAAGAAAATTTGATAAGAGTAATAACGAACTCTATGTATCAAATATTCCAATAAAACTTTTTTATCCCTTAATCTCATTGTTCATTATTGGAAATTTAACTGTAATTTTTAATTTCTTTTTGCCATTAAAAACTTTAATTTTGCCACTACTTATATCCACCTCCATATTGGTAATTCTATGGGTTATAAAAATTAGAACAGAGTTGTTTAATTTAAACAATTTTGTAAATTTATTTTTTATTCCAGGTGTTTTAGGTGTAGCAAGCTATGGTATTTGGCTTGGCTGGGATACAGGACTGTATCATATACCTCATCAATTAATATTAAGAGATAATTCAATAATTTTTGGTTTATCCAATTTAAATATCTGGTTTGGTTGGTCAAGTATAAATGAATACATTTCTGCTCTACTTTGGTTAAACGATAATTTTGTTTTACTTAGAGTTCTTGAAATTATGTTTTTTTGTGTTTTTATAAACTTTGTTTACTATTTGCTACTTTCGAAAAATAACCTTTTTTTTCTAATAGGAGTTTCCTTAACCTTATTCTCATTTTTAGATAACTTTGGATACCTTGGTGGAGGGAATGGTTTTATTCCTATGCTTTCTGTGGGAAAATATGATTCAACTTTGGGAATTCTTTTCTTTTTAACATCATTTGTTATATTCAATGCCTTAAAGGAAGAGGTTTTTGATAAAAATACTTACAAATTTATTCTTTTAATGTCTTTATTTTCGTTTCAAATGAAACAGACTGGTGTTTATCTAATTTTGATAATGATTCCATATGTTTATCTATATATTAAAAAAAATAAACTAAAAACTATGGCTTTTTTAAAAACTTCTTATATGTATCTTTCAATCTTTTTAGTTTGGATTATTAAAAATATAATTACAACGAGTTGCTTATTTTTTCCAATTGAATTTACATGTATACCCAGCTTATCCTGGCATGAAAAAGTTCAATTAGATTTTGTTGATACTTCAATGATTTATAGTCCTATTAACTTCAGTTCTAGTGAAACTGTAATCTCGCAACTAGAAACATGGTTTTACTTTTCAAAAAATTCGCAATTTATTATCAACTTTCCAATTTCTTTATTAGTAATTTTTGTAGCTTTAAACTTTTTAGTTCGTAAAAATAACAAAGTTTCTAAAAATGAATATTTAAATGTTATATCAGTTTTTCTAATTATTAACTTGATATTTTGGTATAACTCAAACTATGCAAACTTTAGATATGGCACTGGATTATGGTTGCTCATTGTTGTGACAATTGCATACTACTACTCAAAGTATGAAATAAAATTTGATAAAAGAATTAAGTTTTTAGTGATCACACTTTTTGTCTTTTCATTAGCACAAATTCCAAGATTTTATTCTTATGAAGCTATGTACAATAACAAACTATCTTTTGAGAGTTTGCAAATTGAATACGGTGCTGAATATTTTGAAAGTAGTAATGGTTGGGGTGTTTACCCCTCAACTGTTCAGTGCTGGGATATACCAGACTGTAAAGTAGAAGAGAAAGACGTTCAACCACAGGAGTACTTTGGTTATACGATTTTTTATCCTGATGGAGTAAGTGGAAACTAAGTTGTGCATAAACTAAAAGGTTATATATTTTCAAAATTAAAAATTTAACCTTTTTACATTACCAATAAACCTTCTAGAAATTAAGTAAAAATAATTAAAAGAAATTACTGGAAAATTAAAAATAAATTTATAAATTTTGGTATTTTGAAGTATAAATTTACAACTATCAATGAATTCGTCTGGATACTTTATCCATAAATTTTTAAATAAATAAATTTTGTATTTAGGAACTCTCCAATTAGTTTTATCGTTCTTTTCTGCAGCAGTAAATTGAAATCTTGGATACCTGTAAATATATTCGAACAGTCCTTCATGCTTTAAATGTTGTAAATATGCGGTTTCACAATTTAAATAATCACTATTGAAATCTAGGGCTTCTTTTGAATCTATAAAATTACATATATTTAAGAATTTTTCTACAAAATTAATTGGAATAACTGCATGTCTGTCACAGACGCCAAAATAATCCTCTCCACTTGGAATTAAAATTCGATTTGGACTTCCCTCAACATGTGGTTTTAAGTAAAATTGATCAAACCTTGTATATATAATGTATTCATATTCTTCTAAGATGTTCAAATAGTTTTTAAGAATAAAGTCTTTAAAAGCAAAATGTATTATCCCGGATTCATAAAGTCCTGTTCCTTTTCCTTTTTCAAAATATTCTTTCCAGTTACCACTAAAATTTTTCTCATAATATTCAAAAAAATTATTTTGAATATCAAGAATCCATTTGTAATCTGCCTTTTGAAAAATTAATAAAGATTCGTCTAACATATCAATTGAAGTACATACTGCCAAATCAGCAGGTAAGTAGTCACATACATTTTTGATTAGAGATTCGTATGTTTTTTCTCCTCCTCTAGGAGAACCCGCTAATATAACAAGATATTTATTCATTTAATATATCAAAATAACTACTTCTACATGCATCAGTATTTAAAGTAATATTACAGTCAATAATTTCCAAATTTGGGACACTTTTATTCTCTTTTGTGAAAATAGAATAGCTAATGTCGAATGTAAGAATAAGGCTTGTAGTGATTACCAAAATCAATTTATAGTTATTTATATTTTTGATTACATAAATAAATAAAAGAATAATTAAATAATATATTAAATATTTTTTAGTGTTATCAACGTATAAAACTATCAAAATGGAACTGAGTAAATAGTCAATTTTATTTTCATAAATTTCGAAAATAATTAAATACAAAATTAAAAGAATTATAAATACAGTAAAGTGTTGGCTGTATCTCATCCATTTAAGTTGGTTGAGTATCCAAAACCATAAATATACTGAAAAAAATGAAAATATAATTGGAAAACTAATATTCCCAAACTTACTATCAAGTAGCTTTCTGTTCTTAGCAATCAGAGATATTCCTAATAATGGAAGAACTCCAATTCTTACTTTTTCATAAATATTCCAGCTTATGTATTCAGATTGTAAAATACTATTTTTCAAATAAGAAAAATTGAATCTACTTTCCTCTTGAAGGCCTGAAGCACTACTATCGCTAATAAATAAATATAAGTCGTTAAAATAAGTAAACAAACCTCCTCCACTATACGTAATATGTATCAATATAAACCAAGGAGCTAAGGGTACTAAAAATGAGATGATATCTCTAAACAACATTTTTGAATTTCTCGATTGTATAAATACGGCCAAATAAAATGTGAAAAATAAAAGAAAATTTAAAAATTTACCTAAAAATATTGAGAAGCCAAATAATGCTAGAGATAGTTTTCTATTTTTATGAAACAGCAAAATAGCAGTTAATAATACAATCATTGATGGTACTTCTCCCAGCGAGTAAAGATAACCTTGCCACCAGGGAAATAGAAAACTGATAACTCCAACAAAGATTAAGTAATGCTTAGTGTTGAATTGAAATTTACGAATTAAAATTATAGTTGAAATAAGCAATAAAGTAACTACCCAAAAGTAGTTGAATATTCTTGCATAGAATATATTATTTGTACTTATCCATCCTATTATAGAACCAAGTGAAGCTAGCGGACCTGAGGTTAAATAAACACTAAATGTTCCTCCTAGAAATTGGCCAGCATTAAAATCAAGTCCTGTTAACAGGTGATAATTTGAAGATATAGAGACATACTCATCTATAAATGGCTTTAGGTTTATTGATTTGTTTTTTACATATCGAAATGCAATTATTAATTGAAAAATAATTAGAGTATTAATGAAAAATTTGTACAAGCTAGATATAGATAGTTTCAGTCTAGATTTTGAGATAATACTTTTTATTAAACCTGAATTTTTTTTTATGACGTAAAGGAATATAAGTGTAAATAGGAATATCACAAAATATTGTCCTATTTCAAAAATCGTTATTTTTGAATTTGACCAGCCTAATTCTGCATAGTAGTAGCACTCTTCGAAAGAATTAACCTGTACAACAGAACCAAAGAAATTTTTAAGCGTTATAGGAATAAAGCTCGGATCTTTAGTGAAAATATAATTGCTACCTTCAGGAACAATTTTTGTAAAATTTAATGGTGTAATACCACATATATTTTCGTACATAATTAAATTATATTTTTATAATTTTTAGGTAAAAACTTTTTTAGTTTTTTACTATGAATGTGTAAATTGGCTAATTCTATAGATTTATTATTATAAAATAATTCTGCTGTACCTTGCTCATACTTTGGAATAATAGTTTTATCAATCATGTGATTATAAGTTTTATGTTCCCTGTCCATATATCCTCTTGAAAATCGTTTGTAGTGCCTGCCACCTAAGTACTGACCAAATGATAATGGATCAAATAAGATATTTTGACTTTCTTCTGGTAGTGAGGGTAGTAAATTAAATTTTTCTCTATTTTCAAGATAACTCAAAAACAAACCTCTCATTTCAACCAAACTTTTACCCTCGTAGTATTTTTCTTCGTAATATCTTTTGTTTTTGTATATAGAGATTAAGTTATCACAAATGCTTTTATAAATTTCTATATTGTCAATATAAGAATATCCAAATATAAGCATATCTTTTGAAAGACTTGTTATGTTAAACTTATCTTTTTCAAAAATGGGTTTTAACTCTTCAAAAGATTTGTAAATGATTACATCATTATCAAAATGTACAAATTGCTTAATTTCAAAATATTGTGCAATTTCGTATAAATAAAAAATTCTCTGTAATGATGTTTTCCAAAGAGGGTTATTATCCATCCTTTCAAAATTTTCAAGTTCATCAATTTGGTCTATGTAGTTCGATTTAATTTCATCTGAATTCAAAAAATTTAATCTACTATTTTTATTTTTAAAGTTTTCAGAACCACAAAAATATATTGAAGATGTTTCATCGACAGAAAGTATAGAATTTATAGAAATACGTATATGGTCAGGTAAATTTCCTTTATAGTAAAAAATATAGTCCACAATTAATGATTCTAACTAATCTACGTCTTGATGAATTTTTATTCCAAAAATATTATTGGTTTTAGCTAAA
>MDTG01239190.1_pt1 | contig 14820 bp, 18 predicted proteins | sample 811421 | NCBI WGS metagenome assembly MDTG01 (sample SAMN05326645, study PRJNA326480) | marine metagenome | isolation source: seawater | place: Pacific Ocean: South East | collected 2011
TGAGATTATTCATAAAGGTATTTCTCAAAGACAATTTGCTAGATCATTTACAATTGCAGATGATGTGAAAGTAAATGGTGCGGAATTAAAAGATGGTCTTTTGAGGATAGCATGCGAAAGAATAGTGCCAGAACATAAAAAAAAGAAACTTATTGAGATTAAATAAGAATTAAACTTGCTTGTGGGGAAAATCCCCACAAGTTTTATATACACCCACTTGAGGAAAAACCAATTATTATCCCGTTTGCATTTAGCGTAAATTTTCTTTCACAAGGAATACCGTATTTTTTTGTCTTATAAACTAAAGTTTCATTTCCCAGTTCATTTATGAAATCATCAGTTGGGGCTCCAAGCTCCATTTTCAATTCCGTGACTTGTTTACCGACAAACTGCCCAAATCTTTCGTTTTCTTTTTCAGCTATTTCGTCTGATTTATTTTTTATTGTTTGGCAACCATTCAAGAAAATTAAACTTAGAAGGCATATTATTATTAATTTAAATTTCATATTTAAATAATATCATTAAATTGTGTCTAAAAATTAACTTTGAAGTTGAAAAAAATATACGTTTAATAACAAACATATCAATTATATCGAATATACATAGGATTTTTACAAAAGAATCGTTTATTTTTAAATTTTGGAGGTTCAATGTTAGATAATTATTTTAATTATAAAAAAAATAACACTGATTTTAAAACAGAATTAGTTGCCGGGGTTTCAACGTTTTTAACAATGGCATACATAATGTTTTTAAATCCAGTAATACTTGCAGATGGTGGTTTTGATTTTGGTGGAGTATTTACCGCTACTGCTTTAGCTACTGCAATAGCATGTTTTATTGCAGCTTTTTATGCAAAAACTTGGCCAGTAGGATTAGCTCCAGGTATGGGAATTAACGCATTTGTTGCTTATGGAGTATGTTTAGGCATGGAATACACACCAGCTGAAGCTTTGGGTGCAGTATTTGTAGCCGGTGTAGTCTTTTTAATAATTTCTTTAACACCAATTAGAGCTTGGCTTATAAACTCAATTCCTAAGAGTCTTAAATTAGGTATCGGTGCAGGAATTGGTTTGTTTTTAGCTATAATTGGATTTGAGATCATGGGATTAACTGCAGATAATCCGGTTACTCTAGTTCAATTAGGGGACTTATCTAATCCATTACTTCTTCTTGGAGCAGGTGCATTTATTTCCATGGTTGTTATGGAAAAATTTAATATCAAAGGAAATATTATTATAGGTATCATTGTTTTTAGTGCAATTGCATGGCTTACAGGAGTAGGAAAATTTAATGGTATTGTATCTCCTCCTCCTCCAATGACTCATCTTATGACTTTTGATTTAGGCGCTGCTTTAAGTGCATCTATGGTCACTGTAATATTTACATTATTTTTTATTGATTTTTTTGATACTGCTGGAACTTTGACAAGTGTTGCTAATGTTGCTGGTAAAATTGGTAAAGACGGAAAAATAAAAGATATAGATAAAGCAATGTTGTCTGATAGTGTTTCAACCGTTGCAGGTTCAGTACTTGGTACATCAACCGTGACAACTTATGTAGAGAGCGCTGCAGGAGTTAAAGCAGGTGGAAGAACCGGGATGACATCACTCGTGATTGGAGTTTTATTTTTACTTTGCTTATTTTTTAGTCCTTTAGCTACCTCTTTACCAAAGGAGATCGATGGTGCTGCTTTAATATATATTGCTACATTATTTGTTAGAAATATTACTGACATAGAATGGGATGATATTGCTGAAAGTGCACCTGCAGTATTGGCAATGATTGCGATGCCATTTACTTATTCGATTTCCAACGGGATTGCATTAGCATTTGTTTCTTACGCGTTAATAAAAATATTTACAGGAAAGTTTAACGAGACAAGTCCAGCAATTTGGATTGTTGCTGCTCTTAGTGTAGTGAGTTTTATAGTCGGATAAATATTAGAATTGCAAAGGCTAGTAATCACTAGCCTTTGTAATGTTTTTTAACTATTTGTTTTATATCGATCTCTTCGTAATGTTCTGTTGGTTGTACAATCCAAGGATCACTTTTAAGTAAAACTGGACAGTAGTCTGGAGAAAATTTTGAGGATTTTTTTTTCCATAAACATGCAGTTTTAATTTCCTTAATATGATCCTTAACAGGATCATAGGTTTTTAACCATTCAATGCTTTTGTTTAATGTTAATCCTGTATCAGATAAATCATCCACTAATAAAACTCTTTTAAAATCACCTTCCTTTGCAATTGAGCTGATTTCTCTTGAAAAAATTAAATCTCCTTGTTGATCCTCAATTTTTTTACCAGAGTAACTCTGTATAACAATATATGCTGTTGGTAACTTTAATATTCGAGATAATATATCTATTATGGGAGCTGCACCTCTCATAATTCCAACTAGAACGGTCGGATTATAACCATTATTTATTTGTATTGATAATTTTTCGACAGTATCTAAATATTCCTCAAAAGATATTATTAATTTTTTCTGCATTACAGAATTTTAATATAGTATTTAATTTAATTAAATAAATTTATGAAAATTTACGATTGTTTTATGTATTTTGATGAAGAGGTAACTCTTGAAGTTAGATTAAATACACTAAATAAGTATGTTGACTACTTTGTTATAGTAGAGGCAAATTTCAACCACAAAGGAGAGAATAGAAAAATATTATTTAATCACGAAAAATTTAAAAAATTTAAAGATAAAATCATATACATAATTTTTGATAAGCAACCTGATAAAATTGAAATTATTAATATAGAGGATGATGAAGATACTAAAAGTAGAAAGTATATAATGAACGCATTGTACAGAGAAAATGGACAAAGAAACTTTATAGCTGAAGGTTTAAAGAACGCGGACAATAATGACATAGTAATGATTTCGGATGTAGACGAAATACCAAAATTGGATGATATTAACTTTTCAAACATACAAGAAAGAATAATTTTATTTAAGCAAGATATGTTTTATTATAAGTTTAATTTGTCTATTCCGGATTTTAAATGGACTGGAACAAAAGCATGTAAATTTAAAAATTTAGTTAGTCCTCAATGGCTTAGAAATATTAAGGATAGAAAATATTCTTTTTACAGATTTGATACATTTTTTTCGAAAAAAAAGTATATAGATGTAAAAATTATTAATGATGGCGGTTGGCACTTTTCAAATATAAAAACAGCATCGAAAATAGAGCATAAACTAAAATCATATCTTCATCATCGGGAATTTGATTTACAATCTTTATCAGTTAAACAGATTGAGGATATTATTAAAAATAAAGTTGCTATATACGACTTAAATGTAGATAAAACTGTAAATAAGATTGGTTCAGGAAAAGAACTCAAAAATTTTGATAAAAAAAAATTACCAATATATATTCAAAATAACTTAAATTTATATAATGAATGGATAGACTAAAATGAAAGGTTATGTCGTTTGTATTTACAAAAGCATAGGTGATGAAAAATTACTAAAAACTTATGCTGAAAAAGCTATACCAGCTATCGAAAAATATAAAGGTAATATACTTGTCAGAGGTGGAAAAAGTGAAACTACAGAAGGCGAAAATTCACCGAGAACAGTTGTCATTGAATTTCCATCTTTTGAAATGGCTAAAGATTATTATAATTCTAAAGAGTATCAAGAAGCACACTCTATATTGAAAGGAACTGTTGTCAGAAATCTGCAGATTGTAGAGGGTTCATCTTAATACTGAATAGGTTCATCATCTATTGATCTCCACAAATACCAAGTTGCCACCGAACAATATGGACTAAATTTTTTTTTAAGAAAATTAACAAATTTTTCAGGAGGCAAATATTTTTTTTTGTAATTATTTGAAATAGCTCTTAATAAACCTATATCTTGTACAGGCCAAATGTTTGATCTATTAAAGGTAAACAGTAATATCATCTCAGCTGACCATCTGCCAATTTGTCTTAGAGTAGACAAATATTCTATAGCTTCCTCATCATTCATATTTTTTATTAACCTTGTGTCAAAAGATTTATTAACAAATTTGATTGATAGTTCTTTAATTCCTTTTGCTTTCTGTCTGCTTAATCCACACTTCTTTAATTTAGATATTCTTAATTTTTTAACGTTTTTAGGTGTAATTTTGCCGTTACAAGCAACACTGAATTTTTTAAAAACTGAGTTTGCTGCTGCTACACTTATCTGTTGTCCTATTATACTTTTACAAAGAGAGTAAAAAATATTCTTTCGAGTTTTTAAAGTTGTATCATTATATTTGTAGATTAACGTTTTCATAACATTATCCTTTTTTGACAAATATTTAATTGCTTTCTTCCAGTAATGAGGTGATTTAATCATGTCTAGGGACTGAAACTTGTTTTTTTAATTGTATTTCTCTTTTAAATATAATTACGGAAGATAAAATAACTAGAGTTGCTCCGGACAATGTTTTTAGTGTTGGTACTTCACCCCATATGAAATATCCAAATATTATTGCAAAAACTAAAGCTAAATATTTTAATGGAGTGACTAAAGATACTTCAGAAAATTTGTAAGACTGGCTTAACCATAAATTTGCAGCGCCGCCAAATATTCCAAGAAAAGATAGGATTACAAAATCAACTAAATCTGGCATGACCCAACCACTAGGAATAGTCATTAAACTAATTATCGTTATTGCTATAGAAAAATATAATGAAATAAGCCAGACTGGTTCTGTCTTAGATAATTGTCTTATTGAAATCGCAACATAGGCCATTCCAAGACAAAATATAACTGGGTAGATATAATATACATTTAAATTTTTAAAACCTGGCTCAGCTATTACTATAATTCCTATAAAACCAATTAATACAGCAATCCATCTGTAAACTCCGACTTTTTCACTTAAAAAAAATATTGAAAAAATAGTTGTAAATATTGGTGCAGCAAAAGAAATACTAACTACAGTCGCCAGAGGTAGATTTCTCAAAGCTGTAAATATTGAGAGCAAAGCTATTAAACCAAAAAAGCACCTTAGAAAGTGTAGTCCAGCTCTTTTTGTGTAATAAAAATTTGTCAACCTATCTTTTGGAATTATTAAAAAATATATTAATGCCCCTATAAAACCTCTAAAAAACAATACTTGTCCTAAAGGGTATTCATTTGACCATTTAACGACTAAGTCCATTAAAGAAAAGGCACAAACAGACAAAAACATGTACAAAAAGCCTAATTGATTTTTAGTAAGCATACAATTAACTTAAAATATATAAGAATATATATCAATGGAAATAGCAATTTTAGCAGCTGGTTGTTTTTGGGGTCCCGAAATTAAATTTGGAAAACTTAATGGAGTATCAAAAACTGAAGTGGGCTATTGTGGAGGAAACAATTCAAAAACTTCTTACAAAGAAGTATGCACCGGAAAAACAAATCATGCTGAAGTAGTAAAGATAGAGTTTGATAATAATATAATTTCATACGAACAAATTCTTGATTATTTTTTTGAGATACACGACCCAACAACTTTAAATCAACAAGGTTATGATTTTGGAACTCAATATAGAAGTGAAATTTTTTACACTTCAGAAGATCAAAAAAAAACTGCTGAAAAAGTCCTTAATAGAGCTAATAGTAAGCTAAATGGAAAGGTAGTAACTAATATTTCTGAACATAAAAATTACTGTAGAGCTGAAGATTATCATCAAAAATATTTAGAGAGATAAATTAATGTCTTTAGTTTCAACAAAATGGTTGTTTGAAAATAAAGATAATGTCAAAATTATAGATAGTTCATGGCATTTACCAAATGAGTATAGAAATAGTGTTGACGAATATAATTTAGAGCATATACAAAATTCAGTTTATTTCGATATAGAAAAAAATTCTGATATAAGCTCAGAATTACCTCATATGCTCCCAAGTAAAATACAATGGGAGTTTATTATGTCATCCTTGGGTATATCAAATAATGATAAAATTGTAATTTACGATAATTCAGATGTAATAAGCTCATGCAGATTATGGTTTTCACTCCTTTACTTTGGTCATAATAAAAAATTAATTAATGTTTTAGATGGTGGACTACATAAATGGAAAAGAGATAATTTTCCAACTACAGATAAACAAACTTATTTAAATAAATCTAAATATATTGCACTTGAAAATAGTGAAATGGTCAAAAATATTAAAGATATAGATAGCAATATTATGAAAAAGAAATTTGAACTGATAGATGGAAGAAACAGAGATCGTTTTGAGGGAAAAGCCGAAGAACCACGAAAGGGTATAAAAAGTGGATCGATTAAAAACTCTTTATGTTTACCATTTAAAAATGTTATTAACACCGATAGAACTTTTAAAACTGTAAACGAATTAAAGGTTATATTTAAAGATATAATTCAGGATATAAATAAAGATAATGTAGTTTTTTCTTGTGGTTCTGGCATCACTTCATGTGTTTTAGCACTTGCATATTCTTTAATTAATAATAATTATAAACCAGCAATATATGATGGTTCATGGGCTGAATATGGAAGAATTATAAAATGAAAAGATCAACTAAAATTATCTCGATTATACTTATTTTTTTCTTAATAATTATAACAGTTATCGTCGCGAGAATTATGATTGGTAATCATTTCAAAAAAAAATTTAGTAAAATACCTCCTCCATCAATAATTGTTTCACAAGTTATGGAAAATGAATTCTCAGATAATATTGAGAGTTTTGGGACGGCAATAGCAAAAAGGACCGAAACGTTTAGAATTCAAAAAAAAAATCTTTTAACAGAATTAGAGCTTAAGGAATTTGTCAAAAAGGGAGAAGTAATTGTAAAATTAAAAGATAAAGATTTAATAGCACCATTTAGTGGAACTTTGGGTTTTAGGGGAATTACTGAGGATGTTCTTGGGTCTGAAAATTCAATTATATTAACATTAGACGATATTTCAGAAATTTATGCTGATTTGAAAATACCTGAGAATTTTGCAACAGTATTAAAAAAAAACTTAAAGGTAGAAGCGAGGTTTTCTGGCACAAAAGATAAAGTTTTTTATGGTAAAATTGATGGTGTTGCAAGCAGAGTCAATGCTGAAACTAGGAGTATATTAACCCGAGTTAAAATAAGTAACTCTAATTATGAGTTAATACCTGGCTCTCTGCTAGAGGTAACTTTGAGTTTTAATAAAAGAGAGTCTTTAAGTATTCCAGATACAAGTATAATCCTGGAGGGTAATAAAGCTTATGTTTATAAAATCTCAGAAGAAAATATTGCTAATAGATCTGAAATTGAAATTGGTTTAAGATATGAGGGAAATGTTGAAGTTATTTCAGGATTAAATACCGGTGATTTAATTGTAGCAGAAGGTTTAAAAAAAGTTAGACCTAATGGTAAAATAAAACCTATACGAAAATAATGCTAATAACGGAATTAAGTATAAAGCGTCCTGCATTTTCATGGGTTATATCTCTAATTTTAGTTTTGTTTGGATCTTTTGTTTTTTGGAAACTACCAGTGAGAGAATTACCATCAGGTCTTCAACCTCCAGTGGTTCAAGTAAATGTTAACTATGCATCTGCTTCATCTGAAATAGTTGATGAAGAAGTAACTCAAGTTCTTGAGGAAGTTATAGGTGGAGCTGAAGGAATTAAAAATATAGATGCAACATCAGAAAACGGAAAGAGTAAAATAAATATAGAATTTGACACAGATATTGATTTAGATGATGCTGCAAATGATATTAGAGAAAGAGTTGCAAGAGTTGTTGAAAGACTCCCATCAGAGTCAGATCCGCCAAGAATTTTAAAACAAGCTGCTGGATTTACTACAACGATGTGGCTATCTTTATCTTCACCAACATGGAGTGATCTAGAACTTGGAGACTATGTTGAAAGATATTTAATTGATCAATTTTCAAGCGTTAAGAATGTAGGTAGAATAAGAACAGGTGGATTAAGAGAATTGAGTGTAAGAGTTTGGTTGGATCCTATTAAGCTTGCAGCTTATAACTTAACTACACAAGAAGTAGAATTAGCATTAAATAAAGAAAATGTTAGATTGCCGGCAGGATCACTAGAAGCAGATAATAAAGATTTAACTTTAAATATTGATAAATCGTACAATGATATAAACAAACTAAAGCAACTTCCAGTAAAGAAAATTCAAAATAGTACAATTAGATTGTCAGATGTTGCTGAAATAGAGTTTGGACCAGTTTCTGAAAAAGCATTCTTCAGATCTCAAAGTAAGAATGCATTAAATTATAATTCGGTTGGTATTGGAATTTATGCTAGGAGTGGTGCTTCGACTGTTGAACTTTCAAAAAATATAAAAAAAAAAATTAATCAAATCAAACCTAATCTACCTGAAGGTCTTAATTTAGAAGTGGCTTTTAATAGAGCTACATACATTAGTGTTGCAATAAATGAAGTATATAAAACATTATTTATTGCATTCATATTGGTGGTAGTAATTATTTATTTATTCTTAGGAAATTTAAAAGCTGTTGTTGTTCCAGCAATTGCATTACCGGTAAGCTTGATTGCAACTTTTTTAGGAATATATATTTTTGATTTATCGATTAACATTTTCGTACTTTTAAGTTTTATTTTAGCAATAGGCATCATTACAGATGACTCGGTTATTATGACTGATGCAATTTACAGAAGAATAGAATTAGGAGAAACGCCATTAGTTGCAGCATATAAAGGTTCAAAACAAATAACATTTGCAATCATAGCAACAACTTTAATTTTAGTCGCTGTTTTTTTACCATTAATATTTATAGAGGGCATAGCTGGAACATTGTTTAAAGAAACTGCAATTGCACTTTCATTTGCAATTGTTGTTTCATCTTTGGTTGCTCTAACTCTATCCCCTATGCTAGGAAGCAAATTTTTAAATAATAAAAAAAAATCAAATTTTTTAGTTAAAAATTTTGAAAAGTTTTTCATAGGTTTTTTAAGTTTTTATAAAGATACTTTACAATATTGGTTATATCGTAAAAATATAATTATTAGTTTTATAATTTTGATAATTGTTGGATCTGTTCTTTTATATAACTTTACAAAAAAGGAATTATTGCCATTAGAAGATAGAGGAGCTTATCTCGTTATAGGTTTTACTGATGAAGGAAGTTCATTTGATTATACACAAAAAAGAGCTGAAGATGTTGAGAAAAGATTAATACCTCTTTTAGAAAGTGATGACAGCCCTTATAAAAAGTTTTTAATGATTGTACCTGGTTTCGGGGCTGATAATAGCTTTTTAATAATTTCCTTACTTGACAACTGGAAAAATCGAAAAGAAAATTCTCAAACAGTGATGCGACAAGCGATTGGAAAAATTGTAACTGTACCACAAACATTAGCATTTCCAATATCGCCGCAATCAATAAGAACCTCAAATTATAATAAACCTGTACAGATGGTAATCTATGGAAATACATATGATGATTTAGAGGAAACACAAAAAAAAGTAATAAATGCTCTAAGAAATAATCCAAATCTATCAAGAATAGAATCTGATTATTCTAGAAATAAACCAGAGATAAAATTATTAATTAATAAGAATAAGGCTAAAGATTTAGGTATTTCAATAAAAGTCATTGGCGAGACTCTGGAAACACTTTACGGAGGTAAAGTAGTAACTAAATTTAACAAATTGGGCAAAGAGTACCCTATAATTTTACAACAATATAAAGATGATAGAAAAAATCAACAAAGTCTTAGTAAAATTTTTGTAAGATCAGAAAATACAGGAGAACTTATCTCAATTTCAAATTTGGTTGAGTACAAAGAGGAAGGATCCGCAAACAAACTATCTAGATACAATAGGCAAAGAGCTGTTACAATTTCTGCAGATATCAATGAAAATTATACTTTAAGTGAAGCAATTAAATTTTTAGAAAATACTATTTCAGAAGTTGCATCAGATAAACAAATAACTTGGAAAGGTAAATCAGAAGAATTAAAAGAAACAAGCAATGAATTATATATAATATTTGCACTTGCACTATTGACAGCATATTTAGTTATGTCAGCAACTTTTAATTCATTTATTCATCCTTTTATAATTATTTTAACAGTACCATTAGCTGTTTTTGGTGGTTTAGTATTTATCTTATTTTTAAACAGTTCAATAAATGTATTTTCTCAAATAGCATTAATTATTTTAATTGGTATATCCACAAAGAACAGTATTTTAATAGTTGATTTTGCAAATCAATTAAGAGTAGAGGGAAAAAATATTGAAAATGCATTAAAGGAGTCATGTTACATAAGATTTAGACCAATTATAATGACTTCTTTAAGTACAATGATTGCTATGATACCACTAGTTATAGGTAATATTGGTCCTGGTGCCGGTGAAGGGTCAAGATTAGCAGTAGGATGTACAATATTAGGAGGTATGCTAATATCTACATTTTTCACTTTATATGTCACACCAGTGATGTACTTAACACTCGCAAAAAATACCAAAAGAATTGACTCGATAGATATTGAACTAAAAAAACAATTGCGTTAAAAGATTATATACTTTTTTGTCGTTAACGATTTTTTACATTTACTAAGTTGATTTTTATATTTAAATGATTGCTTTTCTACTCTCTTTGCAAGTAATATTACTTTTTGTTTTTTTTTATAATTCTTATATGCTCCCCAACCCTCATGATAAGCTATGTACTGTTTGAAAGCATCGTCTTTTGAAATTTTAAGCAATTTTTCAGTTTTATTTGTATACCACCCTATAAAATCTACACTATCTTTAAATCTATTTCGTAGAGCATACGTGTTTCCTGTTTCTTCTTTATATTGTTTCCAAGTTCCTTTCACAGCTTGAGAATATCCAAAGGACGAGGATGGTCTTTTATAAGGTATAACTTTAAATAGTTTATGTCGTTGGGGTTTAGCAAGCCAATCAAAATCTGACTCCATTTTAATTATTGCCAATTGGATATAAATTGGTGTTCCCCATTTAACTTCAGTTTTTTTTGCGTATTTATACCAGAGATATCTTTCAGAAAAAATAGAGCAACTATCTGCTGTATTTTTGGGAATTGATGAACATGCAGATATGAAAATTAATAAAAAATAAACAAATGTTTTTTTAATGAGAATCACTAATATATTTATAATTTATTTATTAGCCTTTCTCCATATCCATGGATATTGAAATTTCGTTTCCCAAAGACCTAATTTATTATTCTTCGCAAAATTTTCATCTATTTGGTATTTACCCTTTGAATATTTTATGTAATCAAATGCATATCCACTTCTAACCATATAAGTAGATAAACTTTCTTGCTTTAAAAAACACTCTGCAATAATTCTTTTATATCTATCTTCATTTTCAGGAAAACAATCTATTATTTGATCTTTAATTTTGTCTGTTAATTTTTCTTTTGAAAGATTCCCACAAAAAATTTTTTCTTTACTTGCTAGAGAATAACAAATTTGTGATTTTCCTTTAAAATAGCTCTCTGGAGCATCAATACCACTAAATCGGATTTTTTTGTTATTTATGTAAATGGTATCACCGTCAATTACTTTTGCTATTCCTGAAATTATATCATCACTAAAACTTTCACTCGATAAACTCGATAAAAACGTTAATAAAAATAAAAGTTTACATAAAATCCGATTTAGCTTTTTCATTAAGCTCTTTCATTTTTTCCCTTATAAGATTATCATTTATATTTTTGTCTTTTAAGTCATTTTTTATTTTCCTAAAAACATCTTCATCTCCGGCTTCAGCAAAATCAGCTTTTATAACTTCTTTTACATAATTATCTTTCTTTTCATCATCAAAACCCAATAAATTTGAAACCCATTCTGCAATATATTTATTTTTCTTTGCACTGATTTTAAATTGCATCTCTTCGTCATGTGCAAATTTTTTTTCGAAACTTTTTTTTCTATCTTCAAACGAACTCATTATATTCTCCAGTATTTATAAGTTGATGTAAATATTAAAGGTACAATAACTCCAGCTAGATTACCAAATAAATCACTAAATTGGAATGACCTGTTGGGTATAAATAAATGAGATAATTCTAAAAAAATTGATAAAAAAATTAAATAGCCTGCTATTTTTTTTAAATTCTTAAAACTTAATAATCCCAAAGAAGATATAATTAAAAATATAAAAAAATGATTAGAGGATAGTGTTAAAATATCAGATGTTAATTGTGGTTGTTTGCCAAAGTCCTTATAAAGAATATATCCAATTATGCTTCCTGGATATAAATATAAAATTAGTAAAAAAAAATTAAAAATATGAAATAATTTCTTTAACATATATATATTTTATTTATAAATAAAAATTAGTTATGAGTCATTTAATATTAGTAAGACATGGACAGAGTATTTGGAACTTAGAGAATAAATTTACTGGATGGGTAGATGTTGAATTATCTGAAAAAGGGAAGATTGAAGCACATAAGGCAGGTGAATTAATTAAAAATTTAGATCTAAAATTTGGAGGAATATATACTTCCTATTTGAAAAGAGCTCGAGACACATTAGAAATAATTTTAAATATAAATAATTTAAAAAATACTGAGATAATAAAAGCTTGGGAGCTAAATGAGAGACACTATGGTAATTTAACAGGATTAAATAAAGATGAGATGAAAAAAAAATTAAGTAATGAAAAAGTTCATGAGCTAAGGAGATCATGGGATATTCCACCTGAAAAACTAGATAGAGAAAGTCCATATCACCCAGTTAATATTCAAATTTATAATAATATACCTAAGAATTGTATCCCAGATACAGAATCACTTAAGGATACATATGATAGGGTTATTCCATATTATAGAAAAAATATAGTACAGAAAATTAGAAAGAATATCTTAATATCTGCACACGGAAATTCTATAAGAGCCTTATGTAAATATCTATTTAATTTAAGTGATCAAAGTATTTCAAAACTTGAAATACCAACTGGTAATCCATTAATGTTAGAATTTGAAAATGATAAACTAAAATCTGCAAAATATTTAGATCAGAGTAGATCTAAAGATTTGTTAATTTTTTAATAATTTTATTATATATTTTAATGTCTGTTAAATGGATAAATTTCTCATGACTTTCAAATCCATTTAAATTATTATTTTTTATCTGATTGTCCCAGATTTTATTTATCGAGAATTTATTATATTCCACGCTATCTATTAAATTTTTATTAAGAATCTGCATACCAGTGTATATATATTGGTTGTTAATTTCTCTAGTAACTTTTGAATTTTTTAAATTAAAATCACCTTTTAATTTTTTTTCAAAACTATTTTTTTTGTTAACTACCAATAAAAGGTTATTTAATTTTTTTTTTTCATAAAATTTTATCATTTCTGCGATTGAATTTTTATAATTTTTTCCCCAAATAGTATCTGGATTGAACACTAAAAAATCTTTTTTTTTTGAATATTTTGTCATATTTTTTATTCCTCCTCCAGTATCTAGTATTTCATCACCATCATTTATAACTTCAATATTTCTTTTAAATTCAGAATTTCTTACAAAATTAAAAATTTGATCTGGTAAGTAAAAAGTGTTGAGTTTAATTTTTTTTATCCCTAATGACAAAACTAATTCAATAGTACGATATAACAATGTTTTATTTTTAATTTCAATTAAAGGTTTTGGTTTAGATAATGTGATAGGATTTAGTCTTTTTCCATATCCCGCGCATAAAATAAGTGCAGTATCAATTTTCATTTTTTTTTTTCATAATTTCTTTTGAAAAATATTTATCTATAAATATATTTAATTCTTTAAAATTTGGATTTGATCCACGTCTCTCTTTAATCATTTGCCATGCGTAAGGTATCATTTTTAAATATGAATTTTTTTTATCCCTTTTTGAAAGTCTTGTAAAAATACCTATAATTTTCATGTTTCTTAGTACCGACAGAATTTCAAAGTCATTCCTAAATTCTGATTTATTAATTTTCTTTAATTTTAAAATAAACTTTTTATATAATTTTTCACGATTATTTAGGCTAATTTTATTTCTTACGTCATCAATTAGAGATGCAAGATCATATGCCTGATTACCATACACAGCATCCTGACTATCTAACAAAAAAAAAAGATTATTAAAATACATTATATTAGATATGTGAAAATCTCTGTGAACTAAAATTTTTTTTTTTAATTTAAGAGTTCCAATTAATTTTTTCATGATTAAATTTAATTTTTTAGCTATAAGTTTTGGTTTTTTTTTTATTACAGACGGCAAATACCAATCTGAAAATAATTTTGACTCATTCATCAGTAAATTATCTGAATAACTTGGTATTTTATAGTAACTTTTGTAAAAAGTTCTAATTTTTTTTTTTTTGATACTCCTTAATTTTATTAAAATATCAAATAATTTAGAATAATTATCTAATTTAAATTTTTTATTTTTATGTAGAGCAGAAATACTTCCTAAATCACTAATCTCAATATAATTATGTTTATAATTCTCAGTTATTAATTTCGGTGTATTTATTCCATATTTACTTAATAATTTGTTTATTGCATCGTAAATAATGAGATTTTTAAATTTATCTTTTTGACAATAAACAATAATAGATTTATTTTTTTTGTTCCTGTAAAATTTTCTAAAAGAAGCATCCCCTGATAATTTTTTGAAATTTTTAAAGTCCATTAATTATTTTTGAATTATTTGATTTTATAGTCAATGATCGCTTATTAAAGTTATCTTCGTATTTAAAGTTTAAATTTATTGTTTTTTTAGAATTTGTATTAATTAAATTAGGCCACTCAATAAAAATTAAAGATTCTTTTTGTTCCGTTATTAAACCTAAATTTACTAATTCGTTTTGATCCTTAATTCTGTAA
>MDTG01373735.1_pt1 | contig 14820 bp, 19 predicted proteins | sample 811421 | NCBI WGS metagenome assembly MDTG01 (sample SAMN05326645, study PRJNA326480) | marine metagenome | isolation source: seawater | place: Pacific Ocean: South East | collected 2011
ACACCCTCTACTAGCTGATTAATTTCCAGGCCAAAAGACTTTATTATTTCTGCATTTGTTGCTACTCCATCTTCAATAGTATCATGTAATAAAGCTGTAATTATGCTTTGATTATCAAGTTTTAAACTTACTAAAATATTGGCAACTGCATAAGGGTGAGAGGCAAAAGGTTCACCTGATTCTCTAACCTGATTTAAATGCCTGTCAAAAGAAAAATAATAAGCTTTTTTTAAAAGTTTTTTATCGTAATTTATATTATTTAGATTAATATTTTTATCTAATTTTAGAAAGTATTTTTCAGGGTTTTTTGCAAAGTCTATACCATTCTCTAGCATTAACTTTAAGTATTAGCTACTCTCATCAATTGAAAGACCAGCCTCTGATGCATTTTCTTCAACATCTTCAATAATTTCCTCGCTCAGTTGTTGAGTTTCTATTATTTGTTCCTTACCTTTACTCTCTTCATCAGGTTCAGTTAATACTTCTTCATGATATTTTTGGAGACTCTTAACCAAAGTAGCTTTTGTTTGTTCTAAATCAAGCTTTCTCTCGGCAATTTCTCTAAGTGCTACGACTGGATTTTTATCCCTATCTCTATCTAATAAAGGCTCAGAGCCTTTTGACAATATTCTAGATCTTTCAGCCGCTATTAATATAAGTTCAAAGCGACTTTCAATAACTTTTACACAATCTTCTACTGTAACTCTTGCCATGTTGTTAATTTAAATAAATTTTATAAAAATGCAAGTGTATTATTTTTCAGTTAATATTTGATTAGTTTTTATTTTTGTAATTAAAAAATCAACTTTTTTTTTATAGATAGGATGTTTCCAATTTTGCGCTACTGTTCTCATCGGATAAAGCACGAACTTTCTACAATGCATTCTAGGATGAGGTAATATAAGACTATTATTTATAATTTTTCCTTTATGGTCTAAAATATCTATATCTATAATTCTCGAAATATCATAACATTTTTTTTTTCTACCTATTTCTAGCTCCAAACTTTTAATATGCTTTAGCAAAACATGCGGATTATTTAATTTACTTTTTATTATCAAACATTTTACCACACAGTTAATAAATTTTGGAATATTAACAAAAGGCATTGGGTAAGTTTGCCAATAATTAGATGAATTAATAATTCTTAAACCTAATGTAAATAACTTTTTTTTTACTGTTTCAAGCATTTTGATTGTATTTCTATGAGGAAGCTGTCTAAGGTTAGCTCCTAAAGCTATATAAACAATATCTTTTTTATATCTCATCGGTTTTTAAATAAAAAATTGTAGAAATCAATAGACACATAACAATTACTAAAAAAGCAATATTGAAGCTCGTTGAAATAGAAAAACCATATTTTTCGTTTAAATTAAAAATAACTACTCCTGTAAACCATTGTGTTATAAATACACCAAAAAAATTAAATAAATTTGCAGTAGTAAGAACTTTACCTATAATTTCTTGTTTAAATAATACTCGGTAATGAGCCATCAGTATAAGCGTAAAGGCTCCAAAAAAACCAAGTAAACAAAATAAAATTAAAATAAATATCAAGCTATTTGTCTTACTTAAACATAATAAACTTATTAAAAATGCCATCACCATAGAACTAAATGTTATGATTAATTTTTTATTATTGATTTTTTTTTCTATATAACCGTAACTAAAAGAGCCTAAAGTCCAAAAAAGGGCCATAAACATTAAAATTATGCTAATATTTTCTAATTTATAATTATGAACAACAGATAAAAACTTTCCTCCCCACAAAGTTAAAATAAAAGCTGCACTAGCATAACCAAACATTGACATAGGTAACATTAGCAAAAAATTTTTATTAAATAATATTGTTTTAAAAGCTTTAAAATTAAGATTAATTGTATTTTTAGTTTCTAATTTTTTTTCTTTTGGAAACAAAAACAATAAAACAATTAAAAATAATATAAAAAATGAAAAAAAATAAAAAGCCTTACTCCAGCCTATGTGACTTACAATATAATAAAAAGGCTCTGTAGCAAACAGCGCTCCTAAACCTCCTAAACCCATAACTAAACCTGAATAATAAGCAAAATCTCTTGCTGTTAGCATTTTAGTTAAAACAACTAAAGGGCCCATCAAACAAACTCCACACCCTACTCCTTGCAGACCTCTAGCTAAGATTAATAAAGTATAATTTTCTGAAACGCTAAATAAATATGTTCCTATAAATATTGTAAATAACATAAAAATTATAATTTTTATTGGATTAAAAGCATCTAACATTATCCCTAAAGGAACTTGAGTTAAAGCAAATGACAAGAAAAATATACCTCCTAACCTTCCTATTTGTTCGGAGTTTAAATTTAAATCTGATGTTATATCAATAGCAACAATACCTAAAGAAGCTCTGCAGAATTGGCTAATAAAGTAAATTGAAGATAACAATATTATAATTAGAGATATTTTTTTTTGCATTATACATACTTACCTTAAGAATTAAAATTTTATACACTTAATTTATTTATTTGATTAAATTGATTAAATAAATAAAATAAAGAATGTTTAAAATACTTTTGAATTTTAGTAAAACATTAGAAAGATTAGTAGTTTTTTTTGGAAAAACTGGCTCATGGTTGGCCATACCCTTAATATCAATTATTATATTTGATATAATTACTAGAAGGTTTTTTGTATTAGGATCAACTAAACTTCAAGAAATGGAATGGCATTTACATACTTCCTTATTTTTATTAGTGTTAGGTTTTGCATATTTAAAAGATGCTCATGTAAGAATTGAAATTGTAAGAGAGAGGTTTTCAACAATGGTTAAAGCAATCCTTGAAACATTAGGTATATGCATGTTTTTAATTCCTTATACTGTTTTAGTTATTTACTTTGGTATAGATTTTGTGAGTAGATCTTTTAGTATGAATGAAGTATCCTCGGCCCTAACAGGTTTATCTCATAGATGGATAATAAAATCATTTATTCCTATTGGAATGTTTCTCTTATTTCTAGCGGGTGTTTCACTATTATTAAAAAACCTTATTTATATTTATGGAACAGTTAAAGGCAAAAAAGACTATGCAGAACAGGCCTTGACTAATAATCCAATATATAAAAAACAAATTACAGAAAAAAAATAAAATGGATATTGTAACTTTATTACCAGTTCTTATGTTTCTTGTGCTTGCCCTACTATTATTTAGCGGCTTTCCGGTCGCATTTATACTTGGAGGAGTAGGATTGACATTTGGATTTATAGGAGTTTTTTATGAAGTATTTAACTTTATTGAATTTTTTAATATTTTATCAAGAATATGGGGAGGAGTTTGTGAGAATCTTATACTAGTTGCTATTCCTATGTTTATTTTTATGGGTACCATGTTAGAAAAATCAGGAGTGGCCAAAGATTTACTTTATGCTCTTCAAATATTATTAAGGTCAGTTCCAGGAGGTTTAGCTTTATCTGTTACTATAATGGGAACAATAATGGCTGCCACTACAGGTATTATAGGTGCTTCAGTAGTAATGATGACATTGCTAGCTTTACCAGTAATGCTAGAGAGAAAATATGACAAATCTCTTGCAACTGGCACTATCGCAGCTTCAGGAACTTTAGGTATTTTAATTCCTCCATCTATAATGTTAGTAATAATGGCTGATTTATTAGCTATATCTGTAGGTACTCTTTTCATAGCTTCTGTTGTACCTGGTTTACTTCTAGCGATACTGTATTTTTTCTATTTATTTTTTAGAACAAGACTTAATCCAAAGTTAGCTCCATCATTACCAAAAAATATAGGCCCGAGTACTAATAAAGAGAAAACCCTTTTAATTTTTAAATCTTTTATTCCTCCAATAGCACTTATTATATTAGTCCTAGGATCAATTTTTGCTGGTTTTGCTACTCCTACAGAAGCTGCAGGTGTGGGAGCATTAGGATCAATATTATTAGCTATTTTTAATAGACGATTGAAGTTTAGTGTTTTGAAGGATGTAACCGAAAGATCAGCGTTAACTAGTGCTATGATTTTTGGAATTTTTATAGGAGCTACTGCTTTTTCTTACGTTTTTAGATCACTGGGAGGCGATGACCTCATACATGCATTTGTTAATGAAATGGGCTTTGGTCCTTGGGGAATTTTATTTGTTATGATGGGGTTAGTTTTCATCCTAGGCTTTTTTTTCGATTGGGTGGAAATAACTTTAATTGTATTACCTTTATTTGCTCCAATTATGCAAACCTTAGACTTTGGAGACCACTTACCCAACAATATGGTAGTTCCTTGGATAGCAGTATTGCTGGCAGTTAATTTGCAGACCTCATTTTTAACACCTCCTTTTGGTTTTGCACTTTTTTATATGAAAGGAGTATCTCCTCCTGAAGTAAAAATACAAACAATTTACAAAGGAATTATTCCTTTTGTATTATTACAATTACTAGGATTGATTTTAGTTATTAGATTTCCAGAGATAGCATTATGGTTGCCAAGTTTAATTTTAGATTAGTAATTGTAAATTTATTATTATTTTTTAACTTACAAACTGTTTTAATAAGTGAAGATAAAATGAATAATTTAAATATCGATGTAAAAAGTGCTATTCAAAACTATAAAGCTAATAAACTTAAAATAATAGATATTAGAACTATTAAAGAGTGGAAGATGACAGGAGTAATTCCAAATTCTTTTTTAATAAATATGCATAATGAAGACTTTTCAGAAAATTTAGATTTTTTAAAAATAGTTGAAAAAATTATTAATGAAAATGAAAAATTTAATATAGCCTTTATCTGTGCTTCTGGTGCCAGATCTGAAATAGTAGCAAATTATTTTAATGAAAAAAATTACGCTAATGTCTTTCATATTCCTCAGGGAATTTTAGGAAAAAATAATGATGGCTGGCTTTATTTAGGATATCCAATTGAAAGTTATATTGATCAAAATGGGAAATAAAATTGAAATTTAGTGGCTCTTATGAATTAACTTCCAAAAAACAAAAAGTTTGGGAGAATTTAAATAACACTCAAGTGTTAAAAAACTGCATTGATGGCTGCAAAGAATTTGATAGTATTGGCAAAAACAAATATAAAGCAAAAATCTTCATTAAGTTAGGCCCAGTCAATACCTCTTTTCAAAGCATTATTAAGATAGATAATATAATAGAAGAAAAAAGTTATGACATTGAAGCTCAAGGTACTGCTGGTCAATTAGGAAATGCATCAGGAAAAATAAAAGTTAGTTTAGAAGAGGTCAATAATAAAACTATTTTAACTTATCAAGCAGAAACTAGAATTGCTGGAAAATTAGCACAGTTAGGGGCAAGATTAATTGATGGCAGTGTAAAGAAAAACGCAGATCTATTTTTTAATAATTTTAGTAAAAGTTTATTTGATAACAATCATGACGAGTCTAGTACTGATAAAAATATTATTCATAGTTATAAATCTAAAACAATATTTGTATATTTAGGTATATTCTGTTTAATAATTTTAACTATAGGGTTTTATGTTAAATAAAATTTCATTAATCATTAATATAAACAATAACAGAGTAAAACTAAACGTAGAACCTAGAACTCTTCTAGTTGATCTTATTAGAAATAATCTTAAGTTAACAGGTACTCATATTGGATGTGATACCTCTCAATGTGGCTCTTGTATGGTGCTTTTAGATAATAAGTGTGTAAAATCATGCTCTGTATTAGCCGCTCAGTGTAATAATAAATCAATAAAAACTATTGAAAGTATTGGAAAAGAAAATAATTTAAGTAATGTACAAAAGGCTTTTAAAGATAATCATGGTTTACAATGTGGTTTTTGCACTCCAGGTTTTATAATGTCAGCAATAGAGTGTAAAAAAAATAGCTTATCTTCAGAAAACGAAATTAGAAATTTTTTGGATGGAAATTTTTGCAGATGTACAGGTTATCAAAATATTGTAAAGTCAATTACCTCTTTTTTAAAAATGCCCTAATGTCAGTATAATGTATAAATTTGAATATCATAAACCCTCATCTTTAGTTGATAGTATAAAATTATTCAAAGAGCTAGAATTTCCAAAATATTTAGCTGGAGGAATGACATTAATACCATCTATGAAACAGAAATTATCATCTCCATCTGATCTTATAGATCTTCAAAATATTGATGAGTTGAAAGGGATTAGTAAATTAAAAGATGATCATATTACTATAGGTGCTTTAAGTACTCATAATGAAATTGCTAATTCATCATTAATAAAGAATAATATTAAAGGGTTATCTTATCTTGCTTCTAAAATAGCAGACAATGCCGTTAGAAATTGTGGCACCATAGGTGGGTCTATATGTAATGCAGACCCTGCCGCAGATTATCCGGCAGCACTACTTTCCTTGGAAGCTACTATTAATACCAATAACAGAAGTATTGCCGCAAAAGATTTTTTTATAGATATGTTTGAAACTAAACTAGAAAATTATGAAGTAGTTAAATCTATAACTTTTCCTATAAGAAGAAAAAGTTATTACCTAAAACTTTCTAGTCAAGCTTCTAAGTACGCTATAATAGGAATTTTTGCTAGTATTGTTAATGATAAGCTTTCAATATCTATCACAGGAGCAGCTAACAAAGTTTTTAATTTAGAAGAAATTAATAATTTGCCTTTATTTAAAGCAAGAACTTACAATTACAATAAAATTGATTTGAAAAAAATGAATTTGAATTCAGATATTCATGCTAGTTCAAAATATAGAGCTTCACTAATTAAAAATATGTTACCAAAATTAATAGAAAATATTTTTTAATATGAATGAAAAAGAAATTTATTCTAAAATCTTTGAGTGGTTAAAAAATAAAAAAGATGTTGCCATAGCAAATGTAATTGAAACTTGGGGATCTAGCCCTAGACCTGTTGGAAGTATTATGGCTATTAATGACAACCATGAAATAATAGGTTCTGTTTCTGGAGGTTGTGTTGAAAATTACGTATTTAGTGAAGCTTTAAAAGTTATAAAGGATAATAAAGTAAAAACACTTGAATTTGGAGTCACTAATAGTAAAGCTTGGGAAGTTGGCCTAACATGTGGAGGAAAAATCAAAGTTTTTTTAGAAAAAGTTTCATACTTAGAAATTGATTATATCAAAAGAATTAATTCAGCATTTAATGATAATAATAGTATTTTAATAGCAACAAGATTATTAGATGGCAAAAGAAAAATTTTAAATCATGCTGAAAATTTATCCTTAAAAAATAATTTTAAAGTAAATTTAAATACAGTGAAATCAGGTTTAAAAGTATTATCAGATGAAGTTTGGTTTCTAAAAAACTATCAGAATAATATTAAAGTTATAATAATAGGGGCAGTTCATATAGCTGAACCTTTAATTAAGTTTTTAAATAATTTAGCCTATGAAATTTTCTTAATAGACCCAAGGAGTACATTTAATGAGAAAAAATTTAGCACTGTGAAAATTTTGAAGGAATGGCCTGATGAAGCATTAAAAAAAATAAAAATAGATAAAAATACTGCAATAGTAACACTTACTCATGATCCTAAATTAGATGACCCAGCATTAATTTATTCTTTAAACACTGATGCCTTCTTTATAGGCTGCTTAGGTTCTAATAAAACTCATAACAGTAGAATCTTAAGATTAAAGAAAAAAGATATTAATCAAAAAAGTTTGAGTAGATTAAATGGACCTGTAGGTATAGATATTGGAGCAAAAACTCCAACAGAGATAGCTGTTTCTATAATTTCACAAATCATAAAAATAAAAAATACTGTTGATGCTTAAATTAGTATTAATTGATAATAGTTATAAAAAAATACTAGCACACAGTATTGATATAAATAATGTGAAACTAAAAAAAGGAAAAATAATATCTAAATTTGACATTAAACTATTAAAAGATAGTGGAAAACAAAAAATTTATATTTTTGATAAATTACCTAATCAAATTGATGAAAATAAAGCATCTTTTCATATATCTAAACATATAATTGACAATAATATTAGAATAAATAAACCAATAAATGGCAGAGCGGATTTATTTTCTAAAACAAATGGAATGCTTTTTTATAATAAAAAATTACTTTATCAATTAAATTATTCTGATGAAGATTTAGCTGTTGCAATGATTAAAACTGAAGAAGTTGTACAAAAAAATCAATTAGTAGGAAATATAAAAATCTTGCCTTATGCTGTGAATAAAAAAAGTTTAGATAAAACATTAAAAAAAAAAATTTATAGAAGTTTTATCAAAATAAAAAAGGCAAAACCTAAAAATATTATTCTAGTTATTTCAGCAGACCAAGAAAATCCAAAGTCTGAAAAGAAAATTATTAATTCTATTAATTCTAGATTATTGAAATTTGAACTTAAAATAAAGCATACTTTGCACTGTAGGCACAATGAAGATAGTATAAGAGATATACTTACATCTAAAAAAATAAAAAATTGTGATTTAGTACTTTTATATGGAAGCACTTCAATAGTAGATAAAAATGATATAATACCTAAAGGTTTAAAGGAAGCTCAAGGTAAAGTTATTGCATATGGAGCACCAACTGACCCAGGAAATTTACTGATGTATGGCAAACTGGAAAATAAACAAATAATAGGAGTGCCAGGATGTGCTAAATCTGTTCTTAGAAATGGCTTTGATTTAGTTTTAGAAAAAGCTTGTTATGATTTTAAAATAGATAAAAAAGTTATAGCTGAGTTATCATATGGTGGCTTATTTAAAAATATAATAAGAAAAAACTAAGTATGGTTAAAGTTTCATGTTTACTGCTTGCTGCTGGTTTGTCATCTAGAATGACTATTGGTAATAAGCTATTATTAAAGACTAAAAAAAAAACAATTATAGAAAAAACTATTGAAAATTTAGTTTCATCTAATATTAATGAAGTTTATGTAATATTAGGTCATCAAAGTAATTTATTTTTAAAAATATTAAAAAAATTTAATATTTCTCTTATTTTTAACAAATCTTATAAAGAGGGTATGTCTTCTTCTATAAAAAAAGGGATTCAAACAATGGATACTAAAAGTGATGGCGTAATGATTTGTTTAGCTGATATGCCCAAAATAAGTACTGCCACTTACAATACTCTTATTAAAGTTTTTAAAACGTTTTTTACTAAAAAAACTCCACTAATTATAGTACCTGACTACAATGGTAAAAATGGAAATCCTGTAATATTTAGTAATCATTTTTTTTCTGATCTTCAAAATATTAACGGAGATATAGGAGCCAAAGCACTGGTTAAAGAAAATAAAGAGTACATAAAAAAAATAAGTATTTTAAATAATAGTATTTTAGAAGATATTGATAGTAAAAAAAAGTACGAAGAATTTCTTAAATATGAAGAATAAAAAAATAAAAATAGTAATGTGGGACTATGGTGGCGTTTTAACTGAAAGTCCTATTAAAAATTTTAATAAATTTGAAAATAAGTTCAAATATGCTTTTAATACAATTGTTAAAATTAATTCATTAAATAAATTTAATAATGCTTGGGCAAAGTTTGAAAAAAATATTATATCCTTAAAAGAATTTTCAATATTATTTAAGGAAGAAGCTAAAGCGTTTGGAATTGATAATATTGATACTAATGAATTATTAAAATGTCTTGATGTAAAACTTAATAAAAATATGATTAAATTACTAAAAATAGTTTCAAAATATTACAACTGTATTTGCCTAACTAATAATTTCAAAAACCTCACATCTGATAATTTTAAAAATATCCAAAATAATTTTAATTATATTTTTGAATCAAGTAATCTTGAAATGCGTAAACCTGAAGAAAGAATTTATAATTATGTTTTAAATTATATAAATGTCAGAGCTGAAGAAATACTATTCATAGATGACCTAGGGATAAACCTAAAACCTGCAAAAGCATTAGGCTTTCAAACCTATAAATTTGTTGATACCAAAACAACTGTTGATTATGTGAAAAATATATTGAAAATATAGTAATGGATAATTTAATCTTTAAAAAAATTGATATTAGAGCGGTTAATGTTCCACTTAATAAACCAGTAATTGCTCATTTAGGAACTTTCGAGAAGTGGCCTTTTTTGTGTGTAGATATTTATACAAATTCTAACTTTGTAGGAAAAAGCTATATTGGTCCTTACCTTGTTGATCAATTACCTACTATAGCAAAATGTATAGAAGCTTTATCTAAATCCTTTATTGATAAGAGCATTAAACCTTTTAATTTTTTTCAGGATGGGCTAAAAAAAATTTCTCTACTTGGTTATCAGGGTATTGGTCTTTATGCTTTATCTGCTCTAGATATTGCTTTTTGGGACGTATATGCAAAAGCAGCTAATCTTCCATTAGCTGTTTTATTAGGTTCTGAATTAAAACCTATTAAAGCCTATAACTCGAAAGGGTTATGGTTAATACCATTAGATAAAATAGAAAAAGAAATTAATGATTTATTGCATAATGGATCCTTTAATGCTCTAAAAGTTAGAATAGGAAGAAGTAAATTAAAAGACGATCAAGTCGTAATTGAAAAAATAAAAAAAATAGGTGGAACAGACCTACACATAATGTCTGATTTTAATCAATGCTATGATTTTGATACTGCGTTAAAACGTATGTATGAATTAGATGATTATGGATTATATTGGTTTGAAGAACCTATAAACTATAGAAATCTTAAAGATTGTAGTAAACTCTCTCAATTAATAAAAACTCCTATTACTATAGGGGAAAACTTTCATGGACCTTATGATTTAATTGAGGCTATAAATAAAAATGCTAGCGATTATATAATGCCAGATCTTATGAGAATAGGAGGTATAAGTGGATGGTTGAAAGCAGCAAATATAGCAGAAGCATATAATTTAAAGTTCTCTACACACTTATTTCCTGAAGTATCCGCACATCTCATGAATTTGACTCCAACAGCTCATTGGCTTGAATGGGTAGATTGGGCAGATCCTATTCTTCAAGATACTGGCTTTAAAATAAATAATGGAGAATATTATATACCTAATATTCCCGGTACAGGAGTTGAATGGAACGAGAAAAATATTGAAATATACAAGGTAAATATATAAACCAGTATTTTTTCTTAATAATTATTTATTTTTGTAAGTGCTTTAATAAACTATAAATATGCTTTTCTAATTGAATTTTGGAAAACTTTGGCATTTCTTTCTGTAGCCAGTAGTGAATATGCTTATTTAATATAATAGAAAGTTTAATTATAAGCTCCTTCCTATTTTTTAGATATTCATCACTTCTTGTTTTATTCTGTAAGATAAATGGATTTTCTGGAATTCGTTTTATATTACTAATACCTAATCTATCTTTAGATAAAGCTTTATCTAAACTAACTTCTTCATCAAATAGCTGCTTCTTACTTTCATCTAAATTAAATTTTTCAATAAGGTCATCTTTTTTTTTGTTTAATGCCATTTCATCAGCCTTTTGAAGTAAATTTCTAAAAGAATCGGCAATTTCTGATTTGTCTTTATTAATACTCATTTTTAAATATCATCTTTAGTCAAATTAATAATTCTTCTCTTATATTCTTTTGCATTTATTTGACCATTTTCATAAGATTCTTTCAATTTAATTAAAAGTTTTTCTTTTTTTAATAAATTATTCTTTTCATTTTTAAAATCTTTTGTTGACTTAATGTTCTTAAAAAACGATACAAATAAAGATAAAAAAAGAACGCACAATAAAACTAATAATAAATACTCATGTTCATTCAAATAACTAAATTTATTTATTATAAAAATTATATATATATTATTCATTGCTAATATTTTAAAATTGAATAAAGTAATTTTATGTTAATTTTGAGAAATGTAAATTTTTATATTATTACATATTTAACTTTTTGTTCTTTATTCTTTTCTAGCGCAAATAGCAATGAACCATATGGTAATGATTTTTTATTAATAAAAGAGCAATATCTTGGAAAAAATGAGAAGTTTTTAGATAATTCAAAAATAAAAATTATAATTCAAGATGAAGTAGATGAGGCTCATGAAGTTTCAATGGTAGTAAAAATACCTAACAATCTAAAAAATACTAGGAAGATTTTTATATTAGTAGATAATAATCCCATTCAATTGGTTACAAAGATTTTCCCTCAAAAACCACTCAAATCTGTTGGTTTTAACATAAGAATGGAGCAAGATTCCTATGTAAGAGCAGTTATATTAGATCAAAATAATGTTTGGAATATTGCATCAAAAAAAGTGTCAGTAAAATCGCCGGGAGGTTGTTCTTTACCAGCTTGTGATCCAACAAAAGAAGTATGTGAACCTAGTAAGTTAGGTGAAATTGTAATGCATAAATATAAAAGGTCTTCTGGTAATTGGAGATTAAAGTTTAAAATTAATCATCCTATGGACACAGGCTTAGTTACTGATCCAAATTCCGGTAAGCTTATTCCAGAATATCACGTTGATTGGATTTATTTTCAAAACTCAAAAGGAGAACTTGCAAAAGCTCAAACTTTTGGTGCTTTGTCAGCTAATCCTACATTTATATTAGACTTTTATGAGGACTTTATGGAACCTGATGTCAAAGCTACTGATACAAAAGGTAAATTTTTCTCTTTATAAGTTTAAATGTCTTATATTTAATGGAAATAAATCTTACTAATAGAGTTGCAATAGTAACTGGAGGCAGTAAAGGACTCGGGGCAGACATATGTATTAAGCTAGCAAAAGAAAAATATAAAGTTGCTATAGTTTATAAATCCTCTATTAATGAAGCTAAAAAGATTTTATTACAATGTGAAAAGTTTAGTAGCGCGCTTTTAATAAAGGCAGATGTATCAAAGAAAAAATCATGTGAAAAAATTGTTAAACTTGTAACAAAAAAACTTGGTGAAATAAATGTTCTTATTAACAATGCTGGAAAAACTAAATTTGTTAAATTTACTAATTTAGATGGTTTAAGTGAGAATGATTTTCTTGATATATACAAAAATAATGTAGTAAGCGCTTTTTTAATGAGCAGAGCCTGTCATAAATCTATGATAAAAACCTTTAAACCTAAAATCATAAATATATCATCTGTAGCAAGTTTAGGTCTTGGTAGTTCCATAGCATATGCTTGCTCAAAAGGAGCTCTAAATACATTAAGCTTATCATTAGCTAGAACTTTGTCTCCTAAAATCACAGTAAATACTATTAGCCCTGGCTATATTAAAACTTCTTGGCACGGTTCAAAAAAGCAGGTATTAAAAAAAGCTAAATCATATGAAAAACAAGTTATACTTAAACGATCAGCTAGCACTGATGAGGTTGCTGATACAGTTATGTGGTATGTTAAAAGCCCTCATTTAATTACTGGAGAAAATATTTTTGTAGATGGAGGACTTCATCTTAGTTCTTAATTTATGCTATGTTGCTTGAGTTGCTTTCAAGTCTTTATCTTCTAATTCTTTATTGTTTTCTGCTTCTTCATTAGCTGTTGGGGCTTCTATAAAAGGAAACCTATAATTAGATTTCTTGTCTATACTTCTAACTGTTTCTTGAACACTTTTATTAGACTCCGCTAAAATTTTCATATATGGTCTTAATTCCTGAAATAAGCAATAACCTCTCAGAAGAGACATAGATCCTTTACTCATATAAATAGTAAGTATGACCCATGCAGATAATACTAGCCACCAGGCTATTGAACCTAATAATAAAAAAGTAGCCATAAGTAATAATAATGGACTATATAACCTGTGATGATAAAACCAAATAAAAGGTAGAAGAGATGCTAACAATGAAGTATCTAAAACTTCTATGATATCATAGAAATTATTTTTTCCTTTATATACTTCAAATTCTTTAAAATAATTTATATCTTTTAAATTTTTAAAGTAATTCTCTGTTTTAACTAACAAATTATCTGCTTCATCACTACCAACTTCTACTAGTTTAATTCCTAAAGGGCCACTGGCTTTGACATTAAAAAAAGTTTCTTTCCTCAAAACCGTAATTACTTTGCCTTCTTCATTTTTTAAATGCTGATTCAATACTTTCTGTGAACCTCTAAAAACTTTACAATTAAACCCTACAATTATATCTTCATTTCTTAGTAACAAGCTTAATGCATGTGACCCTCTTTTTAATTGATCAATTTTTAAAAAACTAATTTGATTTGTATCAGTTTCTTCAGTATTATTTTTTGAAGTATTACTTTTGTCTTCCATAATAACTACGGATACTTTATCACGGAATTATTTTTAAAAGATTTTGCTAATTCACTACTTTGTGTAGCTAGACTATTAACAGCTTTTGCTAAGTCATTAAAATTCTTATTCATTTTCTTTTGATTTGAAGATATTTTTTCAAGAACACCTTTATTAGTAGATTTTTTAGCTAAATTGACCATTTGTTTAGTTGAGTTCTTTTGAGTTTTTTTCAAATCATTTACAATATTTTTTAATTCAGAAATATTTTTATCATTAGTGCTTTTAGTGGTCTTAGAAAAGTTTTTAGTTAATTTGGATAATTCATTTACTAATAAATTATTAGTATTAGTAACATTTTTATCTAAATTGTTTATACTTTCAATTAAAGCATTATTGGTTTCTAAAATTCTAGCTTGCTCATCAATGCCTGTTTCCAACTTTTCTAATGCTACTTTTACCCCCTCAACATTTTCAGCAAAAACTACTAACGCTTCTCTACTAGTATTAGTCATAGCAGTTAATTCATTCATTGTTCTAGAATAAATTAAGGCCGTAAGACTCAAACCAATTACTGCTGCTAATATTGAAACACCAAATATTATTGTTGTAAATTTATGAATTTGCTTCACTGATGCCTCCAATTTTTTATTTTCAGACTTTATTTTATTATATTCT
>MDTG01069376.1_pt1 | contig 14819 bp, 16 predicted proteins | sample 811421 | NCBI WGS metagenome assembly MDTG01 (sample SAMN05326645, study PRJNA326480) | marine metagenome | isolation source: seawater | place: Pacific Ocean: South East | collected 2011
AAATGTTGTTTTGATTTATTTCTCCAACCTGACTGATTAGGATAATCAACAAAAAATATTTTCAAATCTGATTGATTAGAATATTCAACAAAATATATTTTCTTGTCTGATTGATTCGGGTAATCTACAAAATACCAATGTCCTTTGTTTCCTTTTGTTTGATTTGAATAATCAACTTTATAAACTTTTAAATCACATTGATTTTCATATTCTACAACAAATACTTTCAAATCAGATTGATTTGAATACTCAACAGAATATACTTTTTGAGAATATGATAAAAATGGAACTAACGTGAAAATTAATATGGATAAGCATTTCATAACTTAATAATACAATAATAATCTTTAAAAAACATGTGATGTCGTGACGATGTCATAAAAATGTAATCAAGATGTCATTAAAATGTCGTGGGTGATAAGTAAATTTTATATTACGTTTGCACTTATGAAATTAGGACAAACAATTAAAGAATTTAGATTAAAAGAAGGATATTCACAAAAGGATTTATCAATTAAAACTGGTCTTTCAGAAAGAACTATTCAACGAATAGAAAAAAATAATGTTACTCCAAATCCTAATACTTTAAAAGTGTTAGGCAAAATATTTGATGAAAATTTTTATCAATTTGAAAATGAAAACTATTCTTTAAATAATAATAAAAAAATGAAAAAAATATATGTTCTTTGGAATGGTATCATCAACTTCAAAATCAACATACTGAAACTATTTTTAAAAAAACATTAATTATAGACTAGCATATAGTCTGAATAAAATAATTAAAAATAAAAAAGACCTAAAAATAATATATTAAACTACTAGATGGTTTAGTAATTGTTTTGAGAACACTAATTTGATTCAAAATAATTCCAACTTATTTGATGATTAAAATATTGTTTTAGAATTAAGTTAAATATTATTTCATCAAAACTCTCAAAAACAAGATATTTGCAAAATAAAACTAAATTAATAATGAAATATATCTGTATAACTACAATCTTAATATTATTTATGTGTTCATGTTCAAAAGAAAATAATGAACCAATAAATTATGGTAATATGATAAGAACAAGTGGTTTAAATTTTGTGCCAGAAGTCTTAAATTGTAATATTGGTGATACAATTTTTTTTGAGTTAGGAGATACTCACAATGCGGTTGAGGTAAGCGAAGAAAACTATAATGCAAACAATCCCAACCCAATAGAAAACGGTTTTGAACTTGGTTTTGGAGAATCAAACTATATAGTTGTAGTAGAATCCAAAACACACTACTACGTTTGTACTCCTCATCTACCTAGTATGAAAGCAAGAATAATTGTATATTAGAAAAAATGGGTTCAAAAGAATATTTACATTATGAGAAATAAAAAAACCGACTTTTTAAAAAGTCGGTTTTAATACAAGTAAAAAAATTAACATAGTTGTTTATTCTTTGTAAGCAATTATAACAGATAAGTTAAACTCATCATAAATCATTTTATCACCCAGATTCTCAAAAAATGTACCTGAGCCATATCTGATATTGAACTTAGATCTGTCAATAACTAAATCTGCTTTAGCAATTCCATTTTTGATACTTGCGTTAAACTTTATATCCTGCTTAACTCCCTTGATTTCTATTACACCTGAAACTTCATACATCTCAGTAGAAATTTTTTCTGCTTTTATAATTTCTAGTTCAGCAGTTGGATAATATTTTGTGCCGAAAAAATCATCTGACAATAAATGACCTTCAAGCTGTTCTTTAGGCTCGCCTTCTAAGTCTGTACAATTTATTGAATTCATGTCTATAGTGATATTACCACCTGTAAAAAGATTATTCTCAAAGTGTAAATGGGCATCGGAGATAGCCACATTTCCCTCATGTGAGCCAGTAACTTTTTTTGCTAACCACTTGACAGAGCTATTAGAATTAATAACTTCTTTAGTTATAGATTTTTCTGAATGTGTGTGTGATTCTTTACTAGCACTACACCCGCAAGATTTACATGCTAATACGTTAAAGTTTATCAAAAATGATAAAACTAAAAACATTAAAATTTTAATTGATTTCATAATTTTTGTATAGTTTTGTTGAAGCAAAGTTATACAAAATGTTTTTAAAACGATTAATATTTTCAAAAAAATCTTTAATAAGTGTGATTTTTAGCTTAGTAATTCCATTTTTTGATCCTTATTATAATCTGACTGAAATTGAACATGTTATTTTATCAATAAAAATTTGGTTTGCTCTCATATTAATTATAATCGTCATTTATTCATTAATAAGAATTTTTAAATAATTATTATCTTATCATACTACACTTGAAATTCTTTATCCTCAATTTTTATAATTTCAAATCTAGCGAAAAGATCTTCCCTATACCAATTTCTTGATTTTGTTTTTTTAACAATTTCTTTGTGCAAACCCTCTTCGTACGCAAATTTTTTTACTAGAGTTATATTTTCCCAAACACTAAATGTTGCTTGCTGTATAAATGGCCATTCACCAATACCTTTATACCATTCAACTCCTTCAGCTTTTTGTATAGCTGAAGATGCCTTTGGAACTGAATTCCAAAATTCAAAAAGTCTATATTTATTAACTGTAGCTCTTGTTATTATGCCAACTTTATTTTTTGGATTTATAATTTGACTTCTTGAAATAAATGGGTTTTTCCCATCCCACTTTCCATGACTTTTGATTGTTTTTAAAAAAAAATCTGTTCTTTTAGATGCTTTAGAAGATATTATTTTTGAATGTTCGCTTTTATTTATAAAATCTTTAGCGTATGATTCATTTTCCCATACACATAAAATTGCATAGGTAGAAAAATCAGGCAATAAGCTAAACCCTGTACCTGCGCCAGTTCCTAAAAATTTGTAAAAAAGAAGTCCCTTAATACTGTCAAATATTTTGTAACCGTTTCCCATTTGGGTAAAAGCCCAATATTTATTCATTTCATATTTAAAAAAGGATATAGTAGTCATACAGTATTATTTCTAAAACCAAATCGGTAGTATAAAATTACTCAACAGTAACAGACTTCGCTAAGTTTCTAGGTTGATCAACATTACACCCTCTCATAACGGCAATATGGTAAGATAATAGTTGCAAAGGGATGTTTGCTAGAATTGGCACTAGTGGCTCTGCAACTTCAGGAACTTCAATAACATAATCGGCTATTTCTTTTACCGTTACATCTCCCTGACTTACAATAGCGATAACAACACCGTTTCGAGCTTTAACCTCCTGAATGTTACTTACTACCTTTTCATAATGCCCCTTTTTGGTGGCAATAACTACAATCGGCATATCTTCATCAATAAGTGCAATAGGGCCGTGCTTCATTTCTGCTGCGGGATATCCTTCAGCATGTATGTAGGATATTTCTTTCAGTTTAAGAGCCCCTTCTAAAGCTACTGGGAAGTTATATCCTCTACCTAAATATAAGAAGTTAGAGGCGCTAACGAATTTCTTAGATAAATCTTCAATATATTCATTCATAGAAATCATACTCTTTACCTTTTTGGGTATAGACTCCAATTCAATTAATAACTGCCTGTAGTAGTTCTTTGAAATTGTAGCTTTTTTCTTTGCTAGAAGTAAAGAAATTAAGGTTAATACAGTTACTTGAGCAGTAAATGCTTTTGTAGAAGCTACTCCAATTTCTGGTCCAGCATGTGTATATGCTCCAGAATGACTAAGTCTTGCAATAGACGAGCCCACCACATTACAAATGGCTAATACCGTTGCCCCACGTTCTTTGGCTAAACGCATAGCTGCTAAAGTGTCTGCTGTTTCACCAGATTGTGAAATCGCTAGTACCACATCTTTTTCAGAAAGAATAGGATTTCTATATCTAAACTCTGAAGCGTATTCAACCTCAACATTGATTCGTGCCAAATCTTCCAAAAGATACTCTCCTATTAGCCCTGCATGCCAAGAGGTTCCGCAAGCCACAATAATAATTCGATTGGCATTAACTATTTTGTCAGAGTACGTATCAATACCACTCATCTTTATAATACCCTCTTTGCTAAGTAACCTTCCTCTGATACTATCAGCAATGGATTTAGGTTGCTCAAAAATTTCTTTGAGCATGAAGTGATCATATCCACCTTTTTCTATAGCTTCAAGATTCAATTCAAGTTCTTGAATAAAAGGTGTTTTTTCTATGTTTTCTATGGTCTTTAACTCGACACCGTTTGATAACGAAAGTTTAGCTATTTCTCCTTCCTCAAGATAAATAACTTCTTTGGTATATTCTACAATTGGAGTAGCATCAGAGGCAATAAAATATTCATTTTCACCTATGCCAACAACCAATGGGCTACCCATTCTTGCTACAATAACTTCTTCAGGGTTATCTTCAGAAACTACTGAAATAGCGTATGCACCGATAACTTCGTTAAGTGCTAATCTCACGGATTCAAATAAAGTAAAGTTTCCTTTGTTTTTTATATCCTCTATAAGATGAATTAAAACCTCAGTGTCTGTGTCACTATAAAAAGTATGTCCTCTTTGAACTAGAGCTTCCTTTATAGTATCGTAGTTTTCAATAATCCCATTATGAATTATTGCTAGCTTCCTGTTTTGAGAATAATGAGGGTGAGCATTAATATCATTAGGCACACCATGTGTTGCCCAACGAGTATGTCCTATTCCAATACTGCTTGCTATATCTTTTCCCTCACAGTGAGATTCTAAATCAGCAACTTTACCTTGTTTTTTATAAGTAATTAGGCCTGAATCGTTGATAAGTGCTATTCCTGCACTATCATATCCTCTATACTCAAGTCTTTGCAATCCTTTGATAAGTATAGGATACGCCTGTCTATGCCCTAAGTAACCAACTATTCCACACATTTAAAACTCAGTATAAATTATATTAATATCAACTTCTTGACTGATTTCTGTACGATTGGCATTTACAGCTTCTCCGGCTGAAACAAGTACTAATGTGCTATCATTATATGTTCCATTTATCAAATCAAGCATGTATTTTGAAATATTGAATACGTATTGATTATCCTCCAAGACTCCACCAAAATGGGCTTGTCCTTCTAAAATATCAGTAAGGAAATACGTTGTCCCTGTTGAGTCCATTCGTACCAACGATAATGAAGGGTGTGATGGATTTAAATCTGTGTTGTTTTCAGCAGAAAAAGAAATGAGAGCTTGATTAATGACTTTGGTTTGTAATTCTTGCCTCAGTGAACTCAAATCGTTGAATGTTAGGTGTAATTCTGTTCCTCCCATAGACTGAACTCCATATAAATTATCTAAGTCAATATTTTCCTCAATCTCGAAGTGATTGATTCGTGCGGCACTTGAGCCTATCAATAAATCATAGGACAAAGTATCATTGTAGTAAATAGTTAGTTTAGATCTTGGATCCTTTAAGTTAAAGTAAAGAATTGAGGATGAAACATTATCAGAAGTAGATATTTTAAGTCCTTTAAAAAATGATAAAAAAGCTGTGTTATCGACTAAGTTATCCGTACCAACATCTAAAATCATTTGACCAATTTGGTCTACATTTATTTTTAAAGCCGTTTGTCCAACAGTATCGCCATAATCAATAATACTAGTATTTGGTCGAGGAAAAAACGCATATTCTATAGGAATATTAAACGGACTTGCATTAAAAATTTCATTAGAATAATAGATAGAATCATAGTGTATAGCTTCATCTAGCTGTTCGATTTTAATCCCCATTTCTATTGTAGTATCTCCGTAATATGAAGAATATACCAAACTAAGAATCGCAGAATCAAGCACAGGACTTGCGCCAAAATCAACTGAATTCTGACTTAATAATAATTGTGTTGAGAAAGAGGCGATTACGTCTTTAAAGTTAGATGATTCATAGTTTCCCAGGAGTGCTACTAAGGGTTCATCAGTACGCACTGAATCTACCGATTTTGTAGCTAAACTAAATGGGTTGGAGTCGTCAAGCGAGGAAATACTGATCTTATCGCTTTCTGGCTGTACTTCTAACCCAATTACTTGAGGGTCTGTACAAGACGCAACAATAAATAAGTAAAAGGAGAATAAAAAAAGATATTTCATGAAAAACGATTCGTTCATTAGGAGTATACGTCAACCTCTTCTAATAATTCGTCGTACAAATTATTGTAAGGTTCTATGCAAGCCTCATTATCGTGATGTGACAGCACATATTTTCCAGAATCAACAATGAATTTATTTAAGTCTTCGTCAACACCCTCACTACCCATGATGATAGCGTCAGCATATTGAATACCTAGTTTGTGTAATGCACCAACAGATGCAGAAGAAATTAACTTAACATCTTCCTCTTCCACTCCATTTAATAAGGCCTTACGAGCCATATCATCATTAATTTCATATTCGGATTCTTGCTCATAAACGGAATAAACCACTTTTGTATTATCAAAGATAGGGTCATCAGCAAAAGCTTTTTTGAGATACATTGGTACTAAAGCAGACATCCAGCCGTGACAATGCACTACGTCAGGAGCCCAACCAAGTTTTCTTACAGTTTCTAAAACCCCTCTGCAAAAGAATATGGTACGCTCATCATGAAAATCAAATTCTTCACCGTCAATTTCTTGCATAAAAGTTTTCTTAGGGAAATAATCTTCATTTTCTATGAAATATACCTGCATTCTTACTGGCTGTAAAGACGCAACTTTAATGATTAAAGGATAATCTAAATTATCAAGAATCATGTTCATACCTGAAAGGCGAATTACCTCATGTAGTTGATTTCTTCGCTCATTAATACAGCCATATTTTGGCATGAAGATTCGAATATCCTTGCCCATTTCCATAATCCCTTGGGGAAGGGCTCTACACTTAGAAGACAACTCTGTTTCTGATAAATAAGGTGTGATTTCTTGAGAAACAAATAGTACTCTTTTCTTTTCCATAAATCATTTGAATTTTTACTATTGAAATAAAAGCAAAACTTGTATGTGCAAATTTACAAATTTTATAGTCATGAATCAAGTAAAACGTTACTTTTATACTCTGAAAACACCGTTTGATGCAAGTACATAAAAACGTTAAAAGTTTAAAAGAAAATATTTCCGCTTTAAAAGAGAAAAATTTAACGATTGGCTTTGTACCAACAATGGGCGCATTACATGAAGGGCATTTATCTTTAATAAAGTGTGCTAAAGAAAAATCCGATTTTGTTGTGGTTAGTATTTTTGTTAACCCTACACAATTCAACAACTCAGAGGATTTAGAAAATTACCCCATCACTCTACATGAAGACATAAAATTATTAGAAGACGAACAGTGTGATATTTTATTTTGTCCAGAAATATCAGAAATTTATCCCAAGGGTAACATCACAAAAAAGTATCCTCTTAATGGTCTAGACAAGACCTTAGAAGGTGAAAAAAGACCCGGACATTTTGATGGGGTTTGTACCGTAGTCCATCATTTATTTGACATTGTAACGCCAGACAAAGCATTATTTGGTGAAAAAGATTTTCAACAATTAGCAATTATCAAACATCTTGTTAAGAAATTAGCTCTTGAAATTGATATTGTTAGCTGCCCAACTGTAAGAGATTCTGATGGCTTGGCTAAAAGCTCCAGAAATAAATTATTATCTGCTTCTGAACGAGAAAAAGCTTCTTTGATTTATGAAAGTATGAAGAAGGCTAAATGTCTTTTTCCTGAAAAAGAAATACTTGATATTAAGCGTATGGTAAAGAATGAAATCGATAGATGTAAAGAAATGACTTTAGACTATGTTGAAATCGTGAATCCTGAAAATCTAAAGCCCCTCGAAAAGATTAATGCACTTGAGAAAGCACACATACTCATTGCTGCATATTTAGGAAATGTACGTTTAATAGATAATATGCCATTAAATGATTAATTTCGCCCCATGCAAATTGAAGTAGTAAAATCAAAAATTCATCAAGTAACCGTTACAGGTGCTGACCTCAATTATATTGGTAGCATCACTATTGATGAAAGCCTAATGGAAGCCTCTAACATTATTGCTGGAGAAAAAGTCCAAATTGTCAATATTAATAATGGCGAACGCTTGGAGACTTATGTGATTAAAGGCGAACGCGACAAAGGTGAAATATGCCTTAATGGTCCAGCTGCAAGGAAAGTTCAAAAAGGAGATACAATTATCATTATTTCATATGCAACTCTAGATTTTGAAGAGGCAAAGTCCTTTAGTCCAACACTCGTATTCCCAAATCCTGATAATACTTTATAGAAACTACCTATGAAATCTTTAAAATGGTTAAAATATGTAGTATTTATTCTATTAAGTGTTGGCTTAATGTTTCTAGCGTTTAAAAATCAAAACCCCAAAACATTATTGGCTCAACTGAAAGACGTTGAGTATAGTTGGGTTTGGCTATCGGTATCATTCGGCGCATTAGCTATTATTAGCCGAGCATACAGATGGGTCATTCTACTCGATAATCTTGGTTTTTCAGCGAGTAAACTAAACAGTATATATGCAGTTTCTATTGGTTACTTTACTAACATTGCTATCCCAAGAGCTGGTGAAATAACACGATGTACTAGCCTAAATCAGACCGAAGATATCCCGGTAGATAAACTGTTTGGGACTATCATTTTAGAAAGAGCCATTGATTTTATCATTTTGATTTCTCTAGTTTTAGTAACCTTATTGCTGAAGTTCTCTCTTTTAACTAAATTAGTATCAACAGTATTTGAGGGCTCTACAATAAATCCTTTGCCAATATTAATTACCATCGCAATCATAGCTGCGATTTGTTTAGTGGTTTACCGTGTTTTTAAACAAAAAATTATTTTCTCTAATTTCATATTAAAGGTAAAATCATTTTTATCAGGCGTTGGAAAAGGTTTCAAAAGTATAAATGGTCTAAAAAATAAAACTGGTTTTTGGATGCACACCTTCGTCATATGGTTGATGTATTTACTAATGACTTACGTTTGTTTTTTCTCCTTACCAGCAACATCTATGCTAGACTTAGCAGACGGATTATACACTATGGTTATTGGTGGCTTCGGAATGGTTGCTCCAGTTCAAGGTGGCATTGGGGCCTACCACTATATAGTCAAAACAGGACTAGTATTATTGGATATTTCTGAAGAATCTGGTTTACTTTTTGCCACCGTTGTTCATACTGCACAAACATTAATGACCCTAGCATTTGGAGGAATATCTATTTTAATGGTATTTTTATCTAATAAGAAAGCAAAAGCGTGAGTCTAATACCTTCATTATCACCTAAAATATTCACTGCCGATACTATCGCTGAGCAAGTGAATAATTGGTATAAATCTGAAACTATTGTGTTTACTAATGGCTGCTTTGATATTTTACATTTAGGTCACATCGATTATTTGAATCGCTCTGCTAAGCTAGGCAGTAAATTAGTTGTTGGACTAAATACAGATGCTTCTGTTAGGAAAATTAAAGGCGAAAATAGACCTATACAAGACGAAAATAGCCGACTAAGTATTTTAGCTGGTCTAGAGTGTATAGATGCAGTTATATTATTTGATGAAGAAACGCCATTAGAACTCATCAAATTAGTAAAACCCCATATTCTTGTAAAAGGAGCAGATTATAAAATTGAGCAAATCGTTGGGGCAAAAGAAGTTAAAGAATATGGTGGCAAAGTTAATACCATTGCATTATTGGAAGGGTATTCTACATCGAACATTGTAAAACGACTGAAAAATGGCTAAGACTAAAACCACTTTCTTTTGTCAAAATTGCGGTGCTCAAAGCCCTCAGTGGATGGGAAAATGTAAATCATGTAATGAGTGGAATACCATCATAGAAGAAGTAGTAAGTAAACCCAAAAAGAGTGTATGGGAAAGTGAATCCCCAAGCCGTTCCAACAAAGCTCAGCCGATTAGTGATATATCTTTACAAGCAAGATCTCGAATTGACACCTCTGACAATGAATTAAATCGCGTTTTAGGTGGCGGTATCGTAGCGGGCTCTATCATTTTACTTGGTGGAGAACCTGGAATTGGTAAATCCACTCTCCTTTTGCAAGTCGCTTTGAGAATAAAAAACGAGAAATTACTCTACGTTACTGGAGAGGAAAGTGACCAGCAAATACGCATGAGAGCAGACAGACTAAATCAATTAGACTCATCATGTCAGATTCTCACAGAGACCAATACACAAAATATTTTTCAACAAATTCAAGAAGTTCAACCAAGCATATTAGTTATCGATTCTATACAAACCCTACAAACAAATACTATCGATTCCTCTCCTGGAAGTATTTCACAAATTAGAGAATGTACTTCTGAACTCATGAGCTTTGCAAAAGCTAGCGGTGTTCCCGTATTACTTATTGGTCACATTAATAAAGATGGAAATATTGCAGGACCTAAAATCCTGGAACATATGGTAGATGTGGTCTTACAGTTTGAAGGAGACCGAAACCATGTATACAGAATATTGAGAGCCAATAAAAACCGTTACGGTTCAACTTCTGAACTCGGTATATACGAAATGCAAAGCGATGGACTAAGAGAGGTGGCTAATCCATCTGAAATATTGCTATCTCAAAAAGATGAAGATATGAGTGGTATTGCTGTAAGTGCAACACTCGAAGGCATGCGTCCTTTAATGATTGAAACACAAGCACTGGTAAGTTCTGCCGTTTATGGCACTCCACAACGTTCTGCAACAGGGTTTGACCTAAGGCGTCTATCTATGTTATTGGCTGTATTGGAAAAACGATGTGGATTTAGGCTCGGTGCTAAAGATGTCTTCCTAAACATTACTGGTGGAATAAAAGTCGATGACCCAGCTATTGACTTGGGTGTAGTCTGTGCCATCCTATCCTCAAATGTAGACATAGCAATTAATGACAAAGACTGTTTTGCAGCCGAAGTGGGTTTATCAGGAGAAATACGACCTATTAATCGATGCGAACAACGTATTCAAGAGGCGGAAAAACTAGGCTTTGAACGTATCTACATTTCAAAATACAATAAAATTAATCCTAAGAATTACAACATAGAAATTGTAATGGTCGGAAAGATTGAAGAAGTCTTTAAGAAGTTATTCGCTTCCTAATTTTCTAACAATTCATACAAGTCATAAAGTTTTGGCGATAGAATAATTTCTATTCTCCTGTTTGCTCTTCTGCCCTCATTTGTAGCGTTTGACATAATAGGGAAAAACTCACCTCGTCCTGCAGCCGTTAGTCTGGTAGGAGATATTGAACTAGAAGATGTCAAAATATCAACAATAGCTGTAGCTCGTACCACACTCAAATCCCAATTGTTTTTGATTTGACCACGACCCCCATAAGGAATACTATCGGTATGCCCCTCAATCATCACATTTATATCTTGCTGTGATTCCAATGATTTCGACAACTTAGCTAAAGCCTCACGTCCTCGACTATCTACCTGCCAACTTCCTGAAGCAAATAGTAATTGTTCTTCTAAGGATATATAAACTTTTCCGTTTTTCTGAGTAATAGTCAAGCCATCGCCTTCAAAACCTAAAAGTGCTGTTGAAATCCTTTCTTTTAATGCTGTAAGTACTGAGTCTTTACGATTAATGATAAACTGTAATTCTATTACCTTTCGCTCTCTTTCTTCAAGCTCATTTTGAGTAGCAATGAGTTCATTTTGTTTCACGGTTAGGCTTTGCTCTAAAGTCAACAACTCATCCTCTTTTTTAATTAATTCTTGACGCGTTTGTTGAAGTTCTTTAAGTAGCTCTTTAGTTTCATTTGCTTTTGCCGTCATCATTTGGCTATTCTTAGCCGTTAAAAGGTCGTATGCTTCATTCAAATCATCGAGCTGTTGTTGTAGCTGAAGAGAAGATTTAGACCTTTCTAGTGAATCATTAATCAACTTATCAATTTCTTTAGAAAGCCGATCTACTTTAGCGCTCAATTCAGTGTTTTCAGCAGAAAGAATGTTGTTTTCCTTTTTTATTTGCTGGTTTTGGATAAGTGTCTCTTGACGTTGAGTCTTAATTTCCTCAACAACTTTAGGGGAAACACAACCATAAAATAAGGATAGAATGACTATGTATGGAGCTATTTTTTGATTCATAACGTAAAAAACAAGATTAATCTATTCAAATATACATTAGCAAAAGCCGTTTTAGCCGCTTGCTAAAAAAGTTTATCAACACATTGAATTTGATTAATTATTTAATCTCTACTACAACAGGGCAATGGTCAGAGTGTTTGGCTTGAGGTAAAATATACCCTCTAGAAAGCTTATCCTTTAAAGAATCCGAGGCTAAAAGATAATCTATTCGCCAACCTAAATTTTTAGCTCTAGCATTAGCTCTATAACTCCACCAAGAATAATGGTGTGGTTCTGTATTAAAATGTCTGAAAGAATCTATATACCCTAATTCTAAAAAGGAGCTCAACCACTGTCTTTCTTCGGGTAAAAAACCAGAAGTATTTTTATTTTGTTGCGGATTGTGTATGTCTATTGCTTCATGACAAATATTATAATCTCCTGCAATAATTAAGTTGGGTATGCTTTCTTTTAAGTCAGAAATATAAACGTAGAAATCATCAAGAAATTTGAATTTAAAGTCTTGCCTTAAGTCTCCACTACTACCAGAGGGCATGTATACACTGATTACTGAAACATGATCAAAATCAACACGCAAGACCCTACCTTCATTGTCATAGTCTGGATGATTCATTCCGTAAATAACCGAATTTGGCTCTTTCTTAGATAGAATAGCCGTTCCACTATAGCCAGATTTTTGAGCAGAAAACCAATAACACTTATAGCCTAAGTCTGTAAATACAGTGGTATCAAATTGTTCTTCACGAGCTTTTATCTCTTGAAGACATAAAACATCAGGCTGAGTAGTTTCAATCCATTGGTCTAAGCCTTTTCTTAAAGCAGCTCTTACCCCATTTATGTTGTATGATATTATTTTCATTAGACTATCTGAATTTTCTCTCTGCAAGACCAATTACTTGACCATCAACGATAAATTCAAAATAATATAAACCAGATTTTAAGACATTGCCGCGCGTCCAAAGCTGACACTCACTAATCTTCTTGTTTGAATAATCAAAACTATATTCAGCGGTATATTGAACGATACTATCTTTAGTGATATTAAATTCTTGGATTTTGTTAGCTACATTTAAAATCCTATTATTTGGGTCAATAATTCTAACATACATGTTTTTTAATCCTGGATCTGTTACTTTATTTTCAATAATGTCATAACAAATACTGAAGTTTTGAATTTTTGAGGCTCTTGTTGTTACGACTTCTCTACCACTTGAACGGTAATACACTCCTTCTACCACTATGTTCTCAATGCGTAACATTGAAGCAGTATATACTCTTTCAGATAATAATTGATTATTTTTTTCAAGAGTTCTATTTCGTGTGGATATCAATCTATTTACATTACGAACACTATCGTTTTCATTTTGCAAGGACTGATTTAAGGTGTATAAAGAATCTATCGCCGAAACATATTTCATACTAATATCCTTAAGGCGACGGATTTTTTGACGGGCCTGTTGTAGCTGACCTTTTGTGCGAAGTAATTTTTTTATGTCATTGGCATATGCCATAATAGTTGAATCCTTTTCCAATAACTGACTGCTTAAGTCGCTGTATTCATCTTTGAGGATTTCATGCTCATCAATTAAATCATCAAGGTTATCTCTTAATGTATTTTTTTCTTGTTCATACTGAACAACTGTTTCTATTTGCTCTTGATGTTTATTTTCTCTTATTAATAAAACAATTACTAGTAAAACTAGTAGAGCTAATAATGAAAAAATTATTCTTTTAGATTTCTTGTCTTTAATTAATTTGCTGTTTTCCGGCTGATTCATTGGATATAAATTTAACAAATTTCTTTTTATAAAGAGACTCTAATTCTTCTAGCATCATTGATTGAATATCCTCAACCTCATTAGCTAGATTTCCTTTAGTTTTGACTTTGAGCATTTCAATCATATCTATTAACTGACGTACTTTCTGAGCATCAGTCTCCGTGATATTATTTTGGTCAACACTCTCAAGTTCCGAAAATGCATTCTGATGCAATATATACAGTAACTGACTAAACAGCTTATCATTTTTATCCATGCAATATTTTTTTACAAATTTACTGTAATATATTGATATCTTTAAAACTCTTTACCATGATGAAACTTGAATTATTATGTGACTGCTAAGAACTACTTTTTCCAAAATCATGTCCTTCTTTTAAAAATGAGCCCCTGGTCTGTTTTAGATGTCAGAACGATATGCGAAAACAAAAGCAGAACTCAGTTATTAGTCATAATTTTAAAAGTAATAACGTATATAGTAACTATAAATTTCATACTCGCGCCTATTCATTGGAAAAAGAAAAAATAAGTATTTACCTGTGCTTAATAATTAGAATCCTTTAAAAATATCAAGTTAAGTATTCTCTGCATAACTAACTAAAAAAAGCCCCAAGCATTTGCTCGGGGCTTTTAATCAATCTATTTATTTAAGAATTACTGAAGAACAATCTTTTTGTTAATTCCACCAGTAGAAGTCGTAATTTCTAAGAAATACACGCCTTTTGGCTGAGTGTTCATGTCAATCACTTTCGTGTACTGACCAACAAACTCGATTAACTCTTCTTTGTAAATCTCTTCACCAATCATATTAACAACTTTCACGCTCATTGTTTGTGCTTCCTCAGAAGTAAACGTTACGTTAAAGATGTCTCTTGACGGGTTTGGATATACATCTAATCCAGATACTAAGTCCGCAGCTACTCTCTCACCACCTAATGTGTATGTCACAGGTTGTGAGAAAATGGTTGCCCAAGATGTACCATTTGTACCACAAGCTCCTCTTA
>MDTG01205307.1_pt1 | contig 14819 bp, 15 predicted proteins | sample 811421 | NCBI WGS metagenome assembly MDTG01 (sample SAMN05326645, study PRJNA326480) | marine metagenome | isolation source: seawater | place: Pacific Ocean: South East | collected 2011
CGGAGTTGACCCTGATTACTTTGATCCTTTTTTAATGTTAGATGAATTTGGTTCAGATAATAAAGATGATTATATTGGTGGTTTTCCTCCTCACCCTCATAGAGGAATTGAAACAGTTACTTATATGCTTCAAGGGGAGTTTGAACATAAAGATAGTACTGGATCAAAAGGTAAAATGACTTCTGGAGACGTTCAATGGATGAAAACTGGTAGCGGTATAATTCATTCTGAAATGCCTGCGATGTCAAGTGGAAAGCTTCATGGATTTCAATTATGGATAAATATGCCTGCTAAATTAAAAATGAGTAAACCAAATTATATTTATATTGATGGAGAAAAAATACCAATACATAAAGATAATGGAAAAAAAGTAAAAGTAATAGCCGGAAAATTTGAAAATACTGAAGGGGTAATAAAAAATCATAATGTGGAACCTACTTATTTTGATGTTGATCTAGAAAAAGATGGCGAATTCATTTTTAGATTACCTACAACACACAATGCATTTGTATACTTAATTAGTGGTCAAATCAAAATTGGTAGCAAAAAACATAATAAAATAATAGATTCTACTTTAGTTCTTTTAACCAGGGGTAAAAAATTGAAAGTTTCAGGTTTGACCAAATCTAAATTTCTACTAATATCAGGAAAACCCATAGAAGAAGAAATAGCTAGAGGTGGTCCATTTGTTATGAATACTAAAGAAGAAATATTAAAAGCTTTAAACGATTATCATAATGGAACTTTTGTAAAATAAATGTTTGCTGTAAAAATTCATAAAACAGGTAGTCCAGAAGTTTTAAAAATTGAAAAAGTTAATTTAGAAGAACCGGGCCCAAATGAAGTGCTAATTAGACATGAAGCAATAGGTTTAAATTTTATAGATACTTATCATAGATCAGGCTTGTATCCTGTAAACTTACCATCTGGCATTGGTATTGAGGCCTCAGGAATTATTAAACAAATTGGAAAAAATGTGAAAAGATTTTCTATTGGAGATAGAGTTGCATATGCGGCTGCTCCCCTTGGAGCATATTCTTCTGAAAGAATTTATCCTACCAAAAACTTGATAAAGGTTCCAAAGGAAATTGATTTAGATTTAATTGCTACGTTAATGACAAAAGGTTTAACCACATTTTATTTACTGCACAAAACTTTTCCTGTTTCATCAAATGATAAAATTTTATTTCACGCTGCAGCAGGCGGAGTGGGGCAAATATTCTGCCAGTGGGCAAAAAGCTTAGGTTGCCAAGTTATAGGAACAGTTGGTTCCGATGAAAAAATTGAAATTGCAAAAAAAAATGGCTGTGATTATGTAATTAACTATTCAAAAGAAAATTTTTCAAAAAAAGTCATAGAAATCACTGAAGGTAAAGGTGTGCCAGTTGTTTACGATGGTGTAGGGAAAAATACCTTTGAAGAATCTTTCAAATGTTTAAAAACCCGAGGCATGATGGTTTCTTTTGGAAATGCCTCAGGACCAGTCCCAAACATTGATGTATCAAAAATGATACAGCCAAAAGGACTTTTTTTTACAAGGCCTAGTATGGGTCAATACTTAGAAACTGAAAATCAATTAGATGAAGCTACCAATATGCTTTTTGAAAAAATTAAATTAGGCAAAATACATGTAAAAATATTTAAGAAATATAAATTAAATGAAGTTGTAGAAGCTCACAGAGACCTAGAAAACAGAAAAATAATTGGCCCTGCTATTTTAAAACCTTAAATAAAAAACCACAATATAACGCCAACTAAGCCTAGTATAATAATTAAAATTCTTACTCCCTTTAAATACGTGGTTAATTCATAAGATTTATCGATATCTTTTTTTTTACCTGCACCCAGCCTTATTACAAAATAAAAAAGAGCTAAAAGTAAAATAACTACAAAAAGTATTATATTTTTGTCAGACATTTCTATCGATTTTTAAATTATCTATATGGTTAACTTGTGGTTTTGATTTAATAATTATGGGAAGAAATAATCCTAAAGCATATAGCAGTACAATCGCCAATGCTGCAATAATAAAAGCTCTAATAGCGTTAATTTTCATTTTATAAAAATATTATAATTGCAATAAAATTTCAGCTAATATTTTTTACATAATTGTCACAACTTATTAATCTAAGTCTATTTTCATGTCAGACAAATGTAATTTTAAAGCCTGTGTAGAAATTTGTATTTCCCTTAGAAAAAAAATTATTGAAACTATCATTGACATACAGCATGAACCAAAAATTATTCGTGCTTCTAAAATCCTATCTAAATATAGCGCAAAAACTGTTAACATATTAAATAAAAAACCAAAACTTGCAAATGCAACTGTATATTTAATCAATTTAACTCTTCCATTTAAATTGATAAGTTGTTTTTCCCATTCTGGAGGAATATGTTTTTCCCACACATATTCATCATGCAGTTTTCTAATTAATTGGCTAAGTGTGTGAAATCTATTGCCATAAACACTCATTAAAAGTGGAATGGCTGGAAACATAAGTGCGGTAACAGTGTAATCTATATTCATAACGAATCAGTTTGATTATGAAACTGAGCTTTGCTATTTACAAGTAAAATTTATGCACAAATTAAAAATATTTATCGAACTTACAAGATTAAATAAGCCAATTGGATTTATGTTGTTATTTTGGCCATGTTTATGGGGACTAACTATAACTTATAATCAAAATCAAAATATTTCTTTATATTTAAATTATATTGTTTTATTTTTTTTAGGATCTGTAGGCATGAGAAGCGCAGGATGTATAATCAATGATATTGTTGACAGGAATCTAGATAAAAAAGTTAAAAGAACAAAAAATAGACCATTAGCATCAGGAAAAATTTCTTTACTTGAAGCCGCCTATTATTCAATTTTCTTATGCATGTTATCATTTTTAATTTTAATTCAATTTAATTTTCTAACAATTTTTTTAGGATTGTCTTCATTGCTATTAGCTTTTACTTACCCCTTCATGAAAAGATATACTTATTGGCCCCAATTATATTTGGGTATCACTTTTAACTGGGGTATTATCATGGCTAGCACTGCGGTATTAAATGTTATCACTACAGAATCAATAATAGTATATTTTGCAGCCATATTTTGGACACTAGGTTATGACACTATTTATGGAGTACAAGATATTGTTGACGATGAAATTATTGGAGTAAAGTCTACTGCAATTAAATTTAAATCAAACTTAAAATTATTTGTTTCTTTGTGCTACTTAGTTTTTTTTCTTATGTTTTATTCATATGGTATATTTTTGGGATTAGATAAAAGCTATTATATTTTTTCTATTTTTCCTGCATTACACTTAATTTTTCAAATATCAAAAATAGATATCAAAAATAGCAAACAAAACCTTGGGATATTTAAATCAAATAATTTTTTTGGTTTTTTAATTTTTTTAAATCTATTAATATCTAATTATTAAGCTTGAAAAAATGAAAAATAAAGAGATTTTAAGTAGACTTTATAATAAGTATGTAAAAAAACATTTAAATAAAATACTTATATCTTTTATTCTTTCACTTTTTGTTGCTACAAGTACATCTTCAATTGCATGGCTATTAGACCCAGCTATTGAAAAAATATTTATTGAAAAAGATAAAAGTTTAACTCTAATTATTCCAATTGTAATAGTTATCGCATTTGCTGTAAAAGGTACTTCTTTATATTTTGCTAGATCAAATATTATTGATGTTGGAAAAGAAGTAGCAAAAGAATTTCAAAATCAAATTACAGAATCAATTTTGCATTCAGATGTTCAAAAAATTGATGAAAAACATTCTGGTAAATTTATTTCACATACCATTTATGATGTAAGCTTAATTGTTAACTTAGCTAGCACTACTATATTGAATTTAATGAAAGATTCCTTCACCCTTATAGCTTTATTGGGAGTCATGTTTTATCAAAATTGGAATTTAGCCTTGTTTGCAATAATAATGATACCATTAGCTTCTATTGCTGCAAAATCTTTAGGAAAAAGAATGGGAAAAGTAACTACAGAAGCTCAGGAAAGATCTGGAATGTTAATAAAATATCTTTCTGAAATACTAAAAAGTTCAAAAATTATAAAAATTTACCAAAAAGAAAACTTTGAATTGAACAAAGCAAATAATTTTATTTCAGAATTTCAAAAAAAAAAATGCAAAAATTAATCTAGTAATGGTAAGGGCCACTCCTATAATGGAGATGTTGACCGGTATCATGATTGCAGGACTGATTTTATACGCATCATTGATGGTTGAAAAGGGAACGTTGCAAATAAATAATTTTTTTTCTTTCCTAGCTGCTATGATGCTAGCTTATCAGCCAGTAAGATCCTTAGCAACTTTAAATATAGGTATAAACCAAGGAACATCGGCTGCCAAAAGATTATTTACGATATTTGATGATGAAAATAAAATAAAAAATTTTAGTGAAAAAAAAGATCTTAAAATTGAAAATGGCTCGATAGAATTTGATAATATTTGTTTTACTTATAAAACAAAACAAGAAAGTGCTCTGAATAAATTAAATATGAAAATACCAGGTGGTAATGTAGTGGCATTAGTAGGTCATAGTGGAGCTGGAAAAACTACTGCTCTGAATTTAATTCCAAGATTTTATGACCCACATGAAGGAAAAATTTTAATTGATAATCAATCAATTGGTAATGTTAATCTAAAATCTTTGAGAAAAAATTTATCACTTGTTAGTCAAGACGTTGTACTCTTTGATGATACTATAATTTCAAACATAGCTTATGCAAAACTAGATGCGTCGAGAGAAGAAATAATTAGAGCATGTAAATTTGCATGTGCAGATGAATTTATTGATAAGTTGCCAGGCAAATATGAAACAATTATAGGAGAAAACGGGCTAAGGCTATCGGGTGGACAAAAGCAAAGAATTTCTATTGCTAGAGCCATTTTAAAAAATTCTCCAATAATACTATTGGATGAGGCAACATCATCATTGGATGCTGACTCAGAACAAAAAGTACAAGAAGCAATTATGTACCTTACTAAAAATAAAACTACTGTGATAATAGCACATAGATTATCAACTATTATAAACGCTAACAAAATTTTTGTAATTGAAAATGGACAGGTAGTTGCCGAAGGTAATCACTCAGAACTAATAAAAAATTCAAACATCTATAAAAATTTTTATAATAAGCAGTTAAATAAACATTAGATAATGTTAAGTATTTATAAAATAATAATAAATATCATATTTTTTTTTGCTCCAATTATTTTAAGAATAAGAGTCCTAAAAAATAAAGAACATAAGACAAGGTTTAAAGAAAAGTTATGTTATTTTACAAAATCAAAACCTAGTGGAAAATTAATATGGTTTCATGCTTCTAGTGTGGGAGAAGTATTAAGCATAATTCCCTTAATTGAAAAAATTGAAAAATTAAAATCAATCAAAACAATTTTAGTTACATCAAATACATTAAGCTCATCAAAAGTAATCTTAAAAAAAAATTTAAAAAAAACAATTCATCAATTCTTTCCTGTAGATACAAATAACCTTTCAAAAAAATTTTTAAATCATTGGAAGCCCGATTTAGCAATTTTTGTAGAATCGGAAATTTGGCCTAATTTTATAAATAATATTAAATTTTTAAATATCCCTTTAATTCTATTAAATGGCAGGTTCACTAAAAAAACTTTTTATAATTGGAAAAAAATTCCAACGCTTGCAAAAGATCTATTTAAAAGTTTTAACTTATGTTTTGCTCAAAATTCAGAGTCAAAAAAATTTTTGAATTATTTTGGAGTTAAAAAAGTAAAAAATTATGGAAATTTAAAATACTCTCAATCTAGTTTGGAAAATAAAAATAAAAAATTGTTTAAAGTATTTAATAGAAAAAAAATATGGTGTGCCTCAAGCACACATTTAAATGAGGAAGAAATATGTGGAAAAATTCATTTAAAATTGAAAAATAAAATAAAAAATTTGATTACTATTATCATACCGAGACATGTTGATAGAACAGAAGCAATAGAAAAAGAGCTAAACTCTATAAATTTAAAAGTTCAATTGCATTCAAAATCTAAAAAAATCTCTACCTCAACTGATATTTATCTAGTTGACACGTTTGGAGAAACTAATTTTTTTTATAACTTGTCACCAATAGTGTTCGTTGGTAAATCTTTTAATTTTCATGGAGGAAAGAGTGGTCAAAACCCTATTGAAGCTGCTAGATATGGTTGTAAAATTTTTCATGGTCCTAATGTTAAAAATTTTTATGAGGTATATAAGTTTCTAGAAAAAATTAAAATAACTAAAAAAATTTATAATCAAGAAGAACTGTATAAAAATTTGATTAAAAATATATATTTAAATACACATAAAGAAAAAAACAAAAAAATACTTAAATCAAAGGGTAGTCAGATTTTAAATGAAACTTTTAATGAAATTAGTAATTATCTGTAAATATGATTGTTTTAAATAAACCTAAATTTTGGGATCAAAAAAAAATTACTATATGGTCAATTTTGTTATTACCTTTAACTATAGTTGTAAAAATTTATAACAAATCTAAACTTATAATTTCAAAAAAACATAGGTTTTCAATACCAATAATTTGTATTGGAAATATATATCTGGGTGGTACGGGTAAAACGCCATTAGCAATCGAAATGTACAAATTATTAAAATTATTGAATAAAAATCCTGGTTTTGTAAGAAAATATTATAAAAGTTTCCAAGATGAGCATATTTTATTGAAAAAGCATGGTGAAGTTTTTTTAGATAAAGATCGAAAAATTGCTATTAATAAATTAGTTGAAAACAAAAAAAATGTAGCAATTTTAGATGACGGTTTTCAAGATTTATCGATTAATAAAAATTTATCAATTGTATGTTTTAATGAAAAACAATGGATTGGAAATGGCCAAATAATTCCTGCTGGCCCATTAAGAGAAAATTTACATTCTCTAAAAAGAGCTGATTATGTTTTCATAAATGGTAAAAAAAATTTAATCATAGAAAATAAAATATTAGAAAAAAATGAAAAAATTAAAATTTATTATACTAAATATAAAGCTTTAAATATTGACGACTTGAAAAATATTAAAGTATTGGCTTTTGCAGGAATTGGAAATCCAGATAATTTTTTTGATCTAATAGAATATAATAATATTAAAATATTTGAAAAAATAAGTTTTCCAGATCATTACAATTATTCCCATGAAAAATTGACAAGTTTAATTGATAAAGCAATAAAAAATAAGGCTACTTTACTGACAACAGAAAAAGATTTTTTAAGAATTTCAGGTATGCCACAAATTGAGTCACAATGGGATAATTATAAAAAAAATATAAAAGTTTTAAAAATTAAATTAGAAATAGAAAATAAAAATGAATTTTTAAATGAAATAAAAAAAATGATATGAAAATAATTAAATATTTTATTGAGTTTGTAATTATAATTTTTCTTTTTTGCGTATTTAAACTATTAGGTCTTAAAAATGCTTCAAATTTTGGAAGCATACTTGGAAGATCAATTGGACCCTTTTTTAGATCAAAAAAAATAATTAAAAAGAATTTAAATTTTTGCTTTAAAGATATTAATTCAAATGAAATAAATAGAATATCAAATTTAATGTGGGAAAATATAGGAAGAACTTTTTCTGAATATGTTTTTTTAAAAAACTTTAGAAAAAAAGATGATCTTGTTAAAATTAATGGTTTAGAACACTTAGAAGAAATAAAAAAAAAAAATGAAAAAGTTGTTTTTATTTCTGCACATATTGCAAATTTTGAATTAATGGCAATGCATTTAAGTTTAAATGAAATTAAACTTGCTGCCATTTATAGACCTTTAAATAATATATTCCTTAATCCTATTATGGAATATCTAAGAAAAAAATATATCTGTCCAATTCAAATCAAAAAAGGAAAGGAAAATATTAAACAGTTACTTTCTATATTTAAAAGTGGCACTTCAATTGCTTTAATGATTGATCAAAGAGTTAGTCAAGGAATAAAAGTTAATTTCTTTGATGTCCCTGCATTTACAACAACTATGCCTGCTCAATTTGTCTTGAGGTATAATTGTAAAGTTGTTCCGGTCTCTATAAAAAGAATTGGCAATACAAATTTTTTAATCAATATAAACAAACCAATAGAATTTAATAATTTAGATAAAAATAAAAATAATATTCAAGAAATCACTATTAAATTAAATCATGTGATTGAAAAAATGATTTTGGATAGTCCTGGACAATGGATTTGGTCACATAATCGCTGGAAATAATTTACATTACTGTTTTTTAATTTGCTCTTGCTTTAAATAAGCTTCTTTTGGCGAATAATAAGCTTCTTGAAGTTCTACATTCCAATAAGTTAATTGATTTAAAGGTATTTTTTTTTTTGATACAGCGCATATTACGTAATTTCCTTCTTCAATAATTTCAATTTTATTGGGTCCATATCTAAGTTTTGCTAATATATCTTTCATAATTTTTAATTTAATTTACTAATAATATATGAACGTAGCTGTATTGGGAAGAGGTGGAAGAGAACATGCTATATGCAATGCCTTAAAGAATTCTTTAAAAATAGATAAGCTATTTTGTATACCTGGTAATGCAGGTACAGAAAAAATTGCCATAAATATTGATAGTGAAATTTTAAATTTTGAGAAGCTTTATCAAGTAATAAAGAAAAATAATATTGAACTTATAGTGGTTGGCCCTGAACAACCGCTTGTTGAAGGAATAGTCGACTATTTCTCAGATAAAAATATAAAGATATTTGGACCAGACAAATTTACTGCATCTTTAGAAGGTTCTAAATATTTTACTAAAAAAATATGCCAAGAAAATAATATACCAACTGCAAAATTTGGAATCTTCGAAAATCTACAAGATGCAACTGATTTTATTAAGAAAAATAATACACCAATTGTTGTAAAGGCTGATGGATTAGCTTCAGGAAAAGGAGTTTCCATCTGCAAAACAAAGAAAGAGGCAATTAAAGCTGTTAAAGAAATTTTATCAGGAAAATTTAAATCTTCTTCAAAAGTATTATTGGAAGAATTTTTAATTGGTGAAGAAATGAGTTATTTTATAGTAACAGATGAAAAAAATTATAAATTTTTTGGATCTGCCCAAGATCATAAAAGAGTTGGAGAAAAAGATACAGGCCCTAATACCGGAGGTATGGGAGCCTATTCTCCATCTGCAATAATTAACGATGAACTAGAAAAAAAAATTTTAACTAAAATAATAGAACCTACTCTTAATGCGTTAAAAAAAAAAAATCACCCCTTCAAAGGATTTTTGTATGCAGGATTAATGATTGTTGATAAGGAACCATTTCTTATCGAATACAATGTCAGGATGGGAGATCCAGAGTGCCAAAGTATTTTGCCAAGATTAAATACAGACTTTTTAGAAGTCATACAAGCTTCTATAAATAATAATATTTCAAATTTAGAAATAAAGTGGAAAAAAGAAAAAAGCATGTGTATAGCTTTATGCTCTAAAGGCTATCCAGGTGAATTTAACAAAGATTTGGAAATAAAAAATATCAGTGCAGTTGAAATGGATTTGAATAACAATGAATTTATTTTTCATGCTGGTACTTATAAAAAAAAAGAGAAAATTTATTCTAATGGTGGCAGAGTTTTAAACATAGTCGCACTATCAGAAAAACTCTCAACAGCAAGAAATAATAATATAAAAATTATTAATAAAATAAATTGGAAAAATGGTTTCTATAGAAAAGATATAGGTTGGAAAGCAATTAAAAAATAAAATATATGAGAATAATTTCAGGAAAGTTTAAAAGTACAAAGCTATTTATTCCAACTGATAAGAGCACTAGACCTTTGAGGGATGTTGTTAAAGAATCTATTTTTAATACAATAGCGCATTCTAATAAATTTTCTTTTCATTTAGAAAAAAAAAATGTTTTAGATTTATTTTCTGGGACAGGTTCTTTTGGATTAGAATGCTTGTCTAGAGGCGTGAAGAAAGTAACTTTTGTAGAAAATAATTTTGATGCAACCAAAATACTCTTCAAAAATATAAAAAAAGTTAAGAGCGAAAATCCAAATAAAACTGAAGTTATTGCTACTTCAGTAACAAATTTCTTATCCAAGATTAATGATATTAAAAGCAAGTTTGATTTATTATTTTTAGACCCCCCATATAAAGAAAAGAATATCTATGAGCTACTAGATAAAATAAAAAAAAAAAAAATTTTAAACAATAATGCTCTTATTATTTTACACCGACACAAAAAATCTGATGACAATATACCTTTAGATTTCCATGTTTGTGAAGAAAAAATTTATGGATTATCAAAAATAAAGTTTATAATTTAGTGCTTAGTAAAATTTTTTTTGTATTTCTTTTTAATAATTCCACAGATGGTTGGTCAAAAGGGTTTATATTTAACAATCTTGACAAAAGAATAGCTTCAAGAACAAAAAAAGTAAACAATATACCAAGTTCATCCTCACTTTTTTTTGAAATATAAAAGGACCTAAAAGGAATTTTTTTTTTTTAAAAAAATATTTTCATTAGCTTCTTTTTGAGTGTTGATAATTTTTTCCAAAGATTTTTTTTCTAGATAATCAAATGTACCTAATAAAGATTTGTCCTTTAAAGTAAAATTTTTGAAATGCTTTGTTGAAAAAAAAGTATAAAAATAGTTTTTTGGACCATCTAAATAATATTGAAGTAAGCTATGATGATCTTTTGGTACAGATGATATAATAGGTAAAAAACCTTTTCCTTTTTTTCCCAAACTTTCAGCTATCAATTGTTGATACCAAAGACAAAAGTCATGCATGTCTGGATCAAAATTTAAAATTACACAATTATTTTTTTTTTTAATCATTAACTTATGAATAGAAAAAACATTTGAGATTAAACAATTTATAAAATTTTTATTTAAAATTAAATTATTTAACTTCTTAAATTTTTCAATTTTTAATCCCATTAAATAGGCTGGTAACATCCCGACTTCAGACATAACAGAATATCGTCCTCCAATAAAATTTTTGTGTTCAATTATCTCATCTCTAAATTTTTTTGCTAACTCACGTAGTGTGCTGCTTTTAGACTCGGTAATAAATATATTTGAATTGGATCTGCAATTTTTAAGAATTAAATTAAAGTTAACTATAGTTTCTAAAGTATTTCCTGATTTAGATATTATAATATTATTTTGTTTTTTTTTTTTTAAAAAACTAATTTTTTTTTCCTCTAAGCTATCAAAGAAATAAAATTTTTTTTTTATTTTATTGCTTAAAAAAGAGTATATTGCTTTTGAGCCAAGCGTTGATCCCCCCATTCCTATAATATTGAAGCTACTTTCTTTTTTAATTTTTTTAATATTTTTTTTATTAAAATTTATTTTATAATTTTTTTCAAAACTTTGTAGTAATGGTATTTTATTATTTAAATATTCTTCTCTTAATTCAGAGAAAGTTTTTTTATATTTTTTAGGTATTTTTATTTTTACTGAATTCAATTTATTTTTAAAAAGAATATTTCTAGAAATCATTAAACTATTTTATTTTTTTTAGTATTGATTTTTCTAAAGAGTTGATGCTATCGCTGTCTGAGCTTTGATTATTGTTTTCTTGTATTTCCATAATTTTTTCAATATCGGTTTCATCTTCTTTTACTTCGTTATTTTTTATATTTGGCTCGGGTAGTTCATTAAAATTTGGGGGCAACACAAGTGGATCTTTTTTTTCAACTAAGAATTCATCTGAGGATTTGAGTTTTCCTCCTCCTAGTCCTCTTTTAGCGCTGTCACAATTTTGTAAAAACAGCACCGCTAATAAAAGGTAAAATAAAGTTATTTTATTCATTATTATCTTTTATCAATTTTTTATAAAAAATTTCGACAATAATTAGACATATTATGCCAATTGTTATGAAAATATCAGCAATATTAAAAATAAACCAATGAAAATCACCTATATGTAGATCTATAAAATCTGGAACAGAATAATAATATATTCTATCGAATAAATTTCCTAATGATCCCCCTAAAATTATTAACAAAAAGTATTTTCTTAAATCTTTCAAAATTATGATAAAATATAAGATCATTATATTAATCATTGCAATAATAGATGTCATAATATGGTAAAAATAATTTGCTTCTGAAGCAAACAAACCAAATCCTATTCCATCATTCCAGACTAAATATATATTTAAAAAAGAAAAAATATAAAAATCTACTATTTCTCCATTTTCAACTAAACTTAATAGATAAACTTTACTTGCTCTATCGATACTAAATATTAGAAAAACTAAAAAAAAATTTAATATATAATTTTTATATCTTAAATTAATAATTTTTTGCATTTTCACATCTTTTACATGATGTTTCAAAAATTTTCCAACATCTAGAGCATTTGTTTCCCTTGGCTTTTTTTACTAGCACTTTAATTCCTGAAATTTCCTGGATATTAAATAAATCTTTTTTATCAGATGAATTTATATTAAGTGTTTTAACTTTAGAAGTTATGCAAAATTCATTTAGATCTGTGTCTTTCGATAAATTAAAATATTTTTCTTCTAAATAAATTTCTAAATCTGCCTCTAAACTAGATCCTATTTCTTTATTAGATCTTTTTATTTCCATAGCTGCATTACAGACTTTACGAATTTTTTTTAATTCCCTCCATTTGTTTTCTAAATCTATATTTAACCAATTTTTAGGTATAGTTATAAGATTTTCCAAATGAATGCTGCTCCCATTTTTATTTATTATTTTATAAATTTCTTCACTAGTAAATGAAATTATTGGAGCAAACCATCTTAACAAAAAATCTAAAGTTAAATTTAAAAAACTAATTGAAGCTTTTCTTGTTTTAGAGTCAACTGAGTCGCAATATAAAGAGTCTTTTCTTATATCAAAATAAAAAGCAGATAAATCTTGAGAACAGAATTGAAGTAACTCTTTATATAATTTATGAAAACTATATTGTTTTAAATAAACTTTTAGTTTTTCGTCCAAACGATATATTTGACTTAACATATACAATTCGAGCTCTGGCCAATTTGAAGTATTTAGGTCTTTTAAGCTTAAACTTGTTTTTTCATCTTTTAAATTTCCTAATAAAAATCTAAATGTATTTCTAATTTTTCTATAAGACTCTGAATGTTGATCTAAAATACTATGATCTATTTTTAAATCTTCTGAATAATCAGAAGCAGCTACCCATATTCTTAAAATATCTGCTCCATATTTTTTTAATATGTCTTCAGGAGCTATTATATTTCCTTTGGACTTAGACATTTTTAAACCTTTTCCATCAACAACAAAACCATGGGATAGAATACTTTCATATGGAGCTTTGCCTCTAGTACCGCAGGACTCTAAAAGCGAAGAGTGAAACCATCCTCTATGTTGATCGGATCCCTCTAAATACATTGAGGCTGGCCATTTTAAATCTTTTCTTTTCTCAAGCACAAAATTATGAGTAGACCCGCTGTCAAACCAAACTTCAACTATATCGGTAGATTTAATATAATCCTTTGTGCTGTATTTATTTCCCAAAAATCTTTGTGCATCATCTGAAAACCAACAATCTGAGCCTTCTTTTGAATAAATTTTTGCTATATTGTCAATTACTTCTTGATCCTTAAGTGGCTCACCAGTTTTTTTTGAAATAAAAATTGGCAATGGAACTCCCCAGACTCTCTGTCTAGAAACACACCAATCTGGGCGTGTTTCAATCATTGACTTTATTCTTTCTCTTCCTTTTTCTGGAAAAAAAACTGTTTCATCAATCGCTTTTAGAGCTTTTTTTCTAAGTCCATGACTTTCCATTGAAATAAACCATTGTGGAGTTGCTCTATGCACCAGTCGAGCCTTTGAACGCCATGAGTGAGGATAACTATGAGTTAACTTTCCATCAGCTAGAAGATTTTTTTGTTCCCTAAGTTTATCAATTACTAATTTATCAGATTTAAAAATATGTATTCCTTCAAATAGAGGAACATTTTTTGTATATTTTCCATCCCCATCAACTGTTTCCACAGCCTTAATTCCATTTTTTAAACATAAATTGAAATCGTCTGGCCCATGACTTGGGGCACAATGAACTATACCTGTACCTTGTTCAGTAGTAACAAATTGAGCGCTAAACATTGGTATTTCATAATTGTAACCAATTTTTTCAAATGGATGATAACAAATTGTTTCTTCAAGATCCTTTCCTTTAATTTTTTTAATATTTTCGTAATTATTTATTTCACATTCTTTCAAAACATTAGATAAAAGTTCACTTGCAACTACTATTTTTCTATTTTTGAAATCTTTTTTATCTTTAATTAAAATAATAGAATAATTTAAATTCTCATTATACGCTAAAGCTTTATTTGCTGGTATAGTCCAAGGAGTTGTAGTCCATATAACTATTTCACTTCCTTTTAGTTCTTTAACTTTTGAGTTCTTAACTTTAAAACTAGCATAAATTGTACTGGATGTATGGTCTAAATACTCTACCTCTGCATCTGCTAACGCTGTCTTTTCTACAGTTGACCATAAAACAGGTTTATATCCTCTATATAGACTCCCTTCTAATAAAAATTTTCCTAATTCTTTTACAATTTCAGACTCAGCATCAAAGCTCATGGTGGAATAATATTTTTCCCAATCTCCAATAACACCTAATCTTTTAAATTCTTTTTTATGAACTTTAATCCATTTTTCAGCAAATTCTCTACATTCTTTTCTAAACTCTGAAATAGGAACTTGATCTTTATCTTTTTTATTTTTTTTATATTGTTCTTCAATTTTCCATTCAATTGGTAAGCCGTGACAATCCCAACCA
>MDTG01439872.1_pt1 | contig 14819 bp, 10 predicted proteins | sample 811421 | NCBI WGS metagenome assembly MDTG01 (sample SAMN05326645, study PRJNA326480) | marine metagenome | isolation source: seawater | place: Pacific Ocean: South East | collected 2011
TAATGAGCATGTTGCTGCTACTTTAAAACATTTTGCGGCTTATGGAGTTTCAGAAGGCGGACATAATGGGGCTGCAGTACACATAGGGCAACGTGATCTATTTCAAAATTATATGTATCCTGTAAAAGAAGCCGTGGATAATGGAGTGATGTCGGTAATGACAGCTTATAGCTCGATTGATGGTGTTCCCAGTACGGCTCATAAAAATTTATTGACAAATATTCTTAAGGAAAAATGGGGATTTAAAGGTTTTGTGATTTCAGATTTGGCAAGTATTGAAGGTCTTTTAGGAGATCATCATATTGTAGATACTGAAGAAGATGCCGCAGCTATGGCGATGAATGCCGGTGTAGATGTGGATTTGGGAGGAAATGGTTATGATGATGCCTTGATTGCTGCCGTGAATGCCGGAAAAGTTGCTGAAGAACGAATCGATGAAGCCGTAAGACGAATTCTTACTGTGAAATTCAAATTAGGGCTTTTTGAAAATCCTTATGCCAATGAAAAACAGGCTGAAAAAATTGTTAGAAATTCAGAACATATAGAGCTGGCTAGAGAAGTTGCTCGCCAATCGATTACAATGCTTAAGAATGAAGACAATATACTTCCATTAAATAAAGAATTACAAAACATTGCGGTAATTGGGTCTAATGCAGATATGCAATATAATCAGTTAGGAGATTACACCGCTCCGCAGTCCGAAGAAAATATAATCACCGTGCTAGAAGGTATTCAGCATAAAATACCGAATGCCAATATCGAATACGTAAAAGGAACTGCCGTTCGCGACACTACCCAAACTAATATTCCGGCTGCAGTAGAAGCTGCAAAAAATGCAGAAGTGGCTATTGTGGTTTTAGGAGGTTCCAGCGCAAGAGATTTTAAAACCGAATATTTAGAAACAGGAGCGGCTACCATTTCCTCCAAAGAAGATCAGGTGTTAAGTGATATGGAAAGCGGCGAAGGATATGATCGTTCTACCCTTAACTTAATGGGAAAACAGTTAGAGTTGCTTCAGGCAGTTGTAGCAACTGGTACGCCAACCGTTTTAGTTTTGATAAAAGGTCGCCCATTATTACTTAACTGGCCAGCAGAAAATGTTCCTGTAATTTTGGACGCCTGGTATCCAGGTCAGGAAGGAGGTAGTGCTATTGCCGATGTAATTTTCGGTGATTTTAACCCGGCAGGCAGATTACCCGTTTCAGTACCAAAGTCTTTAGGACAAATTCCGGTGTATTATAATTACTGGTTTCCAAATAGAAGAGATTATGTAGAGACCGATGCTAAACCATTATATCCATTTGGGTATGGTTTAAGCTATTCAGAATTTAAGTATTCAGATTTAAAAGTGGCAACTTCCGGGAAAGGGAGAAATACTAAAATAGAAATCAGTTTAAAAGTATCTAATACAAGTAAAGTCGATGGTGATGAAGTCATTCAGCTTTACATTCGTGATATGGTGAGTACTGTACTTAGCCCGGTAAAACAGCTACGTGCATTTGAACGTGTTTCCATAAAAGCAGGAGAAACAAAAACTGTTCAATTCGAATTACTTCCGAAGGAATTATCACTATTTGATACTGAAATGAAGCAAAAAGTGCAGGCAGGAGAATTTAAGTTGATGATCGGTGCTTCGTCTGAAGATATTCGACTGGAAACTACTTTTAAAATTCCGGAAACAATTATACTTTCTAAATAAAAAATAAACTCACGAATGTCGAAATTCAATACCTTAAAATCATTTTTAGTACTGGTAGTTCTTGTTAGTGTACAGACGCTGCAAGGGCAAAAACAGGAAGAAGACGAGCACGGTGTACATGGTCGCTCTGAAGAATATGTTGCTCCCTCAGATCCGAGGGTTCTGGAGAAATTGGATAAATGGGGCAATCAAAAATTCGGAATGCTAATCCACTGGGGCGTTTACGCTGTGCCAGGAATTATGGAGAGCTGGAACTTATGCTCTGAAGATTGGATAGAGCGTGATAGCACCATTGCCTATAATGATTATAAGAAATGGTACTGGAATTTAGATAAAATCTTTAATCCGGTAAATTTTGATCCTGATAGTTGGGCTGATGCTGCAGAAGCAGCGGGAATGAAGTATGTAGTTTTTACAACCAAGCATCACGATGGATTTAATATGTTTGATACCCAGCAAACTGATTATAAGATCACTAATGGTCCTTTCCAAAATCATCCAAAGGCAAATGTGGCAAAATATGTTTTTGAAGCCTTTAAAAAAAAGATTTTATGATTGGAGCTTACTATTCTAAACCCGATTGGCATTCGCAATATTTCTGGTGGGATAAATACGCTACTCCTAATAGAAACGCAAATTATGATATCGAGAAATACGATTGGCGTTGGAACAAGTTTAAAGAATTTACTTATAACCAGATAGAAGAGTTAATGACGGATTATGGTAGTGTAGATATTCTTTGGTTGGACGGTGGTTGGGTGCGACCAAAAGAAACCGTAAACGATGAAGTTAGAGCCTGGGGAGCACCAATTCCGGATTTTAGTCAGGAGATCGATATGCCTAAAATAGCCGCAATGGCAAGAGAGAAGCAACCAGGGATTATTTTTGCAGACCGTACAGTTCATGGACCTTATGAGAATTACCAAACACCAGAGCGTAAGATTCCTGAAACCAAATTAGATAATCCATGGGAAAGTTGTTTGCCATTAGGTAACAACTGGGGCTATGTGCCTAACGATCCTTTTAAATCATCTACCAAAGTTATCCAAAATCTTGTAGAAGTGGTAGCTAAGGGCGGAAATATGCTTCTGGGGGTAGGCCCCCAACCAGACGGTACTTTACCACTGGAAGTAGTAGCAAAATTAGAAGAAATAGGTGTGTGGCTGAATAAAAATGGAGAAGCAATCTATGATACGCATGCCATTGATGATTACCAGGACGGGAACATTTATTTTACTCAAAATGCTAAGAAAACTTTTGCTATAGCAATGTTTGAAGATGGAGAATCTCTACCAAAAACTATAAGTTTTAGTAAAAATTTACCTTCAGAAAACGCTAAAATCAAGTTACTGGAAACCGGAAAGAAAGTTGATTTTAAACTTAAAGATGGGAAAGTAGAAATTAGCCTTCCGAAGGAAATTCGTTCGAGAAAAAATAGTTCAGGAATTGCATTTTCAATAGAAAATTAATAAAGATATGATTAAAAATCTAAATAAAACTATTGCAACTATTGGTATGGCCAGTCTTTTATTTGCATGCCAGGAAAAACAGGAAGTAAAAGCACCACAGGCTATTGGTCCAACGCCAAGTAAAGAACAACTGGCTTGGCATGATATGGAAATGAATGCATTTATTCATTTTACAACCAATACGTTTACCGGTAAGGAATGGGGATATGGAGACGAATCTCCTGAAATTTTCAATCCAACAGACCTTGATGTAGATCAATGGATGGAGACATTGCAAAAAGCAGGTTTTAAAGGAGTGATCTTAACGGCAAAGCATCATGATGGTTTCGCGCTTTTCCCTTCAGATTATACCGAACATGATATCGCAAATTCACCGTATAAAGATGGTAAGGGAGATTTAGTAAAGGAGGTTGCAGAATCGGCTAGAGCGCATGGTCTTAAATTCGGTATTTATCTTTCACCATGGGATCGTAATCGTGAGGATTATGGTGAGGCATCCTATGTAGAATATTACCGCAATCAATTAAAAGAAGTGTTTACAAACTACGGTGATATCTTCGAGATGTGGTTTGACGGCGCCAATGGTGGTGATGGATATTATGGCGGCGCTAATGAGGAACGTAGGATAGATAAACAAAATTATTACGACTGGCCAACAACTTTGGCAATGGTGGAAGAAATGCAGCCTGCAGTATTATTTTTTAGTGATGCCGGTCCAGATTTGCGTTGGGTAGGTAACGAAGATGGGGTAGGAGGAACAACAAACTGGAATACCATAACTCCAGATACCCTTTATGCCGGGAAACCAGGGATTGGGGATATTTTGCAAACAGGCTCTGAAGATGGTACAGATTGGATTCCAGCTGAGGTGAATACTTCCATCCGCCCGGGTTGGTTTTATCATAAGGAAGAAGATTCTTTAGTTAAGTCGCCAGAAGAGTTATTTACGACGTATCTGCAATCCGTAGGAAGAGGTTCTACTTTGTTGCTTAATATTCCGCCAGATCAGAGAGGGCAGTTTCATGAAAATGATGTGGCTTCTTTGTTAGGGATGCGAAAAATTCTTGATAGTGTTTTTGCTGAAAATTTAACCAAAAATGCAAAAATTTCGGCAAGTAATTATAGAGGGAAGTCAGAAGCTTACGCTCCGTCCAATTTAATTGATGACAATGCCGATACCTATTGGGTGACCGATGAGGGAATAATCGACTCTTCCGTAGAGATTATGTTTGATTCTGCTAAAACGGTTAATTTTGTACTATTACAGGAAAATATAGCATTAGGACAACGCGTAGAAAAGTTTCATATTGCAGCAATGATCGATGGTGAATGGGAGCAAGTTGCTGAAGGCACTACGATTGGTTACAAAAGAATACTTGAAATTCCTTCCGTAGAAACGACAGCGATTAAAATTGAGTTTGAGGCAGCAAAAGCTACCCCTGTAATTAGTAATCTTGAAATTTATTAAAGTCGATGCGATTTTTAGCAAAACTCATTCTTCTTTTTTGTCTTGCCGTTAATACGACGCAGGCGCAAGATGAGGTTTTTAAAATTGAAGATGGTAATTTTAGGTATAAAGGAGAGCCCATACACATTTATGCAGGAGAAATGCATTATGCTAGAATTCCAAAGGCTTATTGGCGGCATCGCCTGCAAATGATAAAAGCTTTAGGTTTAAATGCTGTGAATACTTATGTTTTTTGGAATTACCATAATACAGCACCGGGAAAATGGGATTGGACCTCAGGAAATAAAAATCTGCCGGAGTTTATAAAAATGGCTAAAGAAGAAGGCCTGTTCGTAATTCTTCGCCCCGGACCTTATGCGTGTGCCGAATGGGAATTTGGAGGTTATCCGTGGTGGCTTCAAAAGAACCCGGATCTTAAAATTCGTCAAAATAACCCGGCTTTTTTGGATTCCTGTCGTACATATATTAACGAGTTTGCTACTCAGGTCAAACCATTTCAGGCTAGTAATGGAGGAAATGTAATTATGGTACAGGCTGAAAATGAATTTGGGTCTTTTGTGGCACAACGAGAAGATATTTCTACTGAAGACCATAAAGCCTACAAACAAAAAATCTTTGACATGCTCAAAGATTCTGGTTTGGGCGGTCCGTTTTTCACTTCAGATGGAACATGGTTGTTTAAGGGAGGAGCGATAAACGGGGTATTACCTACCGCAAACGGAGAGAATAATGTTGCCAACCTTAAAAAAGCGGTAAATGAATATCACAACGGAGAAGGTCCTTATATGGTTGCTGAGTTCTATCCTGGATGGCTGGATCACTGGGCAGAACCGTTTAATAAGATTAGTGCCGAAGCAATTGCCAAGCAAACGGAAGTATATCTTAAGAACGATGTAGATTTTAACTTTTATATGGTGCATGGCGGAACCAATTTTGGGTTTACCAGTGGCGCCAATTATAACGACGATCACGATATACAACCTGATATCACCAGTTATGATTATGATGCACCAATTTCTGAAGCCGGATGGGCAACGCCAAAATATAGGGCAATTAGAAAATTGATGACGAAATATGTGGCATATGATATTCCTGAAATTCCAAAACAAATTCCGGTGATATCCATTCCAGAAATTAAACTAAATAAAAAGCAAAGTGCACTCGATGTTATCAAAGCATCGAAACCTGTGATAGCTGATGCGCCGATGAGTTTTGAAGCACTTGATCAGGGCTATGGTTATGTGTTGTATCGTAAAAAATTTACACAGCCCATTACCGGGAAGTTGCAAATTCCCGGGTTGCGGGATTATGCCACAGTCTATGTGAACGGTAAATATGTAGGGAAACTAAACCGTATGTATAATGAATACGAAATGGATATTAAAATTCCTTTTAACGGAACTTTAGAAATCCTGGTTGAGAACATGGGGCGTATTAATTATGGAGCAAAAATGACCAAAAATAAAAAGGGAATTATTAAAGCGGTAAGTATTAACGATTACGAGATTTCTGGTGGTTGGGAGATGTACAAAGCTCCATTTGATAGTGCGCCAGCGTTAAGCAATGAGCAGGAAATCAAAAATGGGTTACCGGTATTGTATTCAGGCAATTTTGATCTAGAAGAAATAGGAGATACATTTTTGGATATGCAAAAGTGGGGTAAAGGAATAGTTTTCGTAAATGGTCATCATCTTGGTCGTTATTGGAAAGTTGATCCGCAGCAAACACTTTATTTGCCGGGATGCTGGTTAAAAGAGAAAGGAAATACGATTACAATTTTAGAGCAGCTAAATGAAGACCCAAAATCGACAATTTCAGGTTTAGAGAAACCGATTTTGGACAGCTTGTCTCAATAAGTCTTCATGTAAGTTCACTTAAAGTGAATAGTTTGTTTGACAGTGGAAGGAGGACCGCCATCCTCCTTCCTTTTTTTAAAAATGGAATTTAAGATATGCCTGCTTTTTTTTTAAAAAAAAGCTTAGATAAAAATTGAATTTTAAGTAAGTGTAAGTTTGTTTCAATTGTTAGGGAAGAGGAGTAGTTTACCTCTTCCCTTTTTTTACTCGATGATCGAGATGAAATACTGCGTTCCCGTCCTGCTATCGGGATGCCTCGAAATAAAAAATAATGTTATAATAATACCCCATTGTTCTGGGGAAGTTTACTTTTTCTGAATTATGAAAGCGAGATTTGTTGTTTTAGTCGTATTTTTTAGTCTAAAGATAAGTGCGCAGGAAAACGTGAAATTTAAAGTTTTAGATTCTGGTTTTATTTATACGAAAGCTAGTTTTCCTTCTGCTCATGCATCAACTATTGAAGAGTTGGAAAACGGTGATATAATCGCTGCCTGGTTTGGCGGAACGCACGAAAGACATACCGATGTTAGCATTTATACCAGTATAAAAACAGCATCCGGCTGGTCCTCTCCTAAAAAAGTAGCGACTGGCTATCAAAGCGATACACTAAGTTATCCTACCTGGAATCCCGTGTTGTTTAAAACAAATAATAAACTATTTTTATTCTATAAAATAGGCCCTTCTCCTTCAACCTGGTGGGGTGCTTATAAAATTTCAACAGATCACGGGAAAACCTGGAGTGAGAAAAAAATGCTTCCTAAAGATATTCTTGGACCTATAAAAAATAAGCCAATTCAGCTTAAAAATGGCCGAATTGTAAGTCCGTCCAGCGAAGAACTTCAGGATGGTGAAATTTGGAAGGCACATATGGAAATTTCAGATGATTACGGTAAAACCTGGAGAAAAGTTCCAGTCAACGAGAATTCAGCATATAAAGTTATTCAGCCTAGTATCGTTCAGCTTCAAAACGGAAATTTAAAAGCTTTTTTCAGAAGCGATCAGGATGCAGTTTTAGAAAGCACCAGTATAGATAATGGAGAAACCTGGAGTGATTTCAGTAAATCTGAATTGGCAAACCCCAATTCGGGTATCGATGCTGTAAGTCTTATAAACGGCGGATTCCTGATGGTTTATAATCCTATGGCAAGTGGTGATAATTGGTGGGAAGGTAGAAGTAAGCTTTATCTTGCCTATTCAAAAGACGGTGAACATTGGCAGGATATATTAAAATTAGAAAATCAAGAAAAAGGAGAATACAGCTCCCCTGCCATAATTCAGACGGAAAATGGTGAAATTTATATCACCTATACCTATGACAGGGAAAAGATCAAATATTTTAGATTGAAGCGTGCTAGTTAACTATTTAAAGATTTTCGGGATGGTATAAGGATCAAAGTCCCAGATGAATGGTAAAGCAAAATAAATGATCAGGCTGATGATTAAAATAGATAAGATATTTAACCAAAAGCCTGTTTTCATCATATCGGCAATTTTTAAGTAGCCAGATCCAAATACCACCGCATTAGGCGGTGTGGCAACAGGGAGCATAAAAGCGCAGCTGGCAGCTAAAGTAGCGGCAACCATTAAAAAATAAGGATGCAGGTGTAGTGCTAGCGCCATGGGTGCCAGAATGGGTAATAGCATGGCGGTTGTCGCGAGGTTAGAAGTCACTTCAGTTAAAAAGTTTACAGATGCTACTAAGATCAGGATGAGTAAAAATAACGGTAAATTTTCAAGATTTACCAGTTGCTCGCCAATCCAGTTTGCTAATCCCGTATCGCTAAAAGCCTTTGCTAGTGCCATCCCGCCGCCAAAAAGCAATATAATTCCCCATGGAATTTTTACTGCTTCTTCCCAAGTTAACAGCTGTTTTTGTTTCTCTTTGTTTTTTCCAGACGGAATTAAGAATAATAATATGCCTGCCGTCATGGCAATAATTGTATCATCTATATTCGGTAAAAATTTTTCGAGAAAAAATGAACGGGTAATCCAACACACTGCAGTAAATACAAAAACGACAAGAATACGTTTTTCCTGTGTGCTTATTTTACCTAATTCGGTAAGTAATCTTTTAATTTCGGTTTTTCCACCGGGAAATTCCTTTTGTTTAAACGTAAAGGCGATGCTGGTAATATATTTCCAGCAAAAAAATAAAAGCAGAATGGAGATGGGCATTCCCAAAAGCGCCCATTTAACAAAGCTAATTTCAATTCCATATAATTCTTCTACGATCCCAGCGAAAACAAGGTTTGGAGGTGTGCCGATTAAGGTTCCAATTCCTCCAATAGAAGCACTGTAAGCGATAGCTAACATGAGTGCTTTCCCAAAGGTCTTATTTTCGTTTTCACTGGTTTGGGGATTGTCTTTTAGCTGAGAAATTATCGCGGTGCCAATTGGTAACATCATTACAGAGGTTGCGGTATTCGAGATCCACATCGATAAAAATGCGGTAGCCACCATAAATCCAAGAATGATAAACTTGATGTTAGTACCAATTAAATTGATGATGTTTAGGGCAATTCGGCGGTGTAAATTCCATTTTTCAATAGCTACAGCGATAAAAAAACCACCCATGTATAAAAATACATATTTATGGCCGTAAGAAGCAGTAGTGAGTCCAATATCCAAAGCTCCGCTTAAGGGAAAAAGCACTATAGGTAGTAATGCACTTGCAGCAATAGGGATAATTTCAGTAACCCACCAAATGGCCATCCAAATCGTTATGGCTAATACATGAAAAGCTTCAGGCGTCATTCCTTCGGGTGGCTGCAAAAATTGAAATATTGCAAAAATTAATGGACCGGCAATTAAAATTATGCGTTTAAGACTACTGTTCATTTTTGATTTATTATCGGTGGGAAGATAAATATTTTCTGAACAAGACGATAATCCTATTTATTACTATTAAATTAGTTTTATTACTAAAAAAATAGTTTAAAAATTGCATGGTTAGATTTAATATTAGATATTGTGATAGAAATCAATCAACTATGCTTATGAATAATAAAATTATCATTGCTTTAAGTTTTTTAGTCTTCAATTTTTTTGAGGTTCAGGCTCAAGATGACCTAAATTACCGGGTGACCTACACACTTACTTTTAAACTGGATTCTACCGATCTGGAGTCCAGTAAATCGGAAACTATGTGGCTTTTTGCTAATAATGAATCATCTCTGTTTTTAAGTAAAGGAGCAGCTTTAAAAGACTCTATGTCTGTTAACGTAAACCTTGCCGATATTGGATCTGAACGATGGAAAAGTAAAACGGAGGCCGCGAAGACCGAATTTAATTATCGTGTGTTTAAAGATAAATCAGATAATAAAGTGGGGTACGGAATTAAGCTGATAAGTGATAAACTATATTATTCGCAGCCTATGGATCAATTAAATTGGGAGATACAAGCTGAGACCAAGGAAATCTCAGGGTATCAGGCACAAAAAGCAACTATAAGTTTTGCAGGGCGTGATTATACGGCGTGGTTCACTCCGGAAATTCCGCTTACAGATGGGCCCTATAAATTTTCAGGATTACCCGGATTAATTTTGGAGCTGCAGGATAGCGATGCTGAATATGTCTTTGAATTTACCGGTTTCGAAGAATTATCTACTTCTTTAGCGTATAAAATTTTTCCAGAGGAATATAAGGAAATTAAAAAGAAGGAACTTATGGATTTAGTCGCAACCTATGAAAGTGACCCCATTAGTTATATCAATAATTATGTAGGTGAAGGTGGTAAAGTTATACGGATAGGTTTAGAAGGTGATGATAAAAAGAATTACCTCAAAAAACATAGAGAGCGATTAGCAAAAAAGAATAACCCCATAGAACTAGACTAGATTTTATTTTAAGAATGTGTAATACTATTGTCTTAAATTATTAAGAATCGTTTAGCACTTCGAGACTGTTGTTTGTCGAAAAAAATTTGTACGCTGATATTTATTGCAGATTTTCAATGTTTAATATTGTCAATCTTATGCGCAAAAAGTACATTCTCGTCTATTTTTTATTAGGTTTTATTCAAATTACAGGATTTTCTCAGCAAAATTATGAGCTTAATTCGGGTTGGAAAACACTTTCTATGGAAGAAGTAGCAGCCAGGGGAGAAGAGATCTCCAATACATCTTTTGCTGTAGATAATTGGAAAGATGCTATTGTACCCGGTACAATCCTAACCACGCAACTTAATAATGGTGAAATTCCCGATCCATTTTTTGGGATGAACAACGAAGAAATTCCGGATATCTATGATGTAGGCCGCGATTTTTATACATATTGGTTTGTAAAGGATTTCGAAGAGAAAGCAAAGAAAGGCGAGCAGGTCTGGTTAAATTTCCGTGGGATAAATTATAGCGTCGATATTTTTCTAAACGGAAAGAAAGTCAACAAGGAAGAATACAAAGGAATGTTTCTTCGGAAGCGTTTTAATATCACAAAATTTCTTGCTAAAAATGGCCAAAATCGCCTTGCAGTGATCGTTTACCCAGCACCGCATGTTGGCAATCCAAATGGTGGTCAGGGTGGTGATGGAACTATCGCACGCGGTGTTGCTCATCAATACGTTGCCGGTTGGGATTGGATTCAGCCAATTCGTGATCGAAATACGGGTATTTGGGATAAAGTAATTATCGAAAAAACAGGTGCGGTAAATCTTAAAAATCCGCATGTGGTGACCAAAGTGCCTGAAAAACGACTTCCGGGAGAAAAGCAGAAGCCAGCTAAAATTGCTTTTACTGCCGAAGTTGAAAATCCCACTTCAAAAACGGTTGAAGGAACACTGTCTTTTAAAATTGCAGATCAAATTATCGAAAAGGAAGTAAGCCTGGCGGCGAATACAGAAATGCTGGTAGCACTTCCAGAATTCGAAATTGAAGATCCAAAACTTTGGTGGCCTTCAGGTTATGGCGCACAAAACTTATATGATGCCGAAGTTGAATTCAGTATAAAAAATAAAACTTCAGATAAAGAATGGCTAAAAGTAGGAATCCGCGAAATCCAAACCGAATGGAATTCGCATACACGCAGTAAGCAGATATTCGTTAACGGTCAGCCTATTTTTATAAAGGGAGGAAACTGGATCATCTCAGATGCGATGCTTCGTTTCACTAAAGAGCGTTATGATGCCGAGATTCGTTTTCATAGGGATATGAATCTAAACCTTATTAGGATTTGGGGAGGAGCATTACCAGAGCGACCAGAATTTTATGAAGCCTGTGATAAATATGGGATGCTAGTGATTCAGGATTTTTGGATGTCGGGTGATTGTAATGGTAGATGGGTAGATCCCAAGAAAAAAGACGATCAGTGGACGCGCAGGCAATACCCAGATGATCACGAGTTGTTTATCGAATCTGCAGCAGATGCGGTAAAATTAATGCGAAATCACGCATCCTTGGCAATTTGGTGTGGTGGTAACGAGATTACGCCACCGCAGGATATTTTGTTTGCCATTAAAGATTCGATCTTGCCAGAGTTAGATGGAACACGCTGGTTTATCGATTACTCCAATTCAGATGAGATGTCTTATAATTTCAAAGGAGGGAACGGTGATGGTCCGTATGGCATTCAGAATATTTCGACTTTTTGGGAAGAGCGTACCTGGCCTTTTAATTCTGAAGTTGGTTCTGTAGGTACGGGGGATGAAGTTAGTTTGAAGCGTTTTCTGCCCAAGGAAAATTATACTGTTCCCGTAGAATATGATGGGACTGAAGCCGTAAAAGACCCGGTTTGGACCTATCATAAATATATCGATTATGGAAACTCTTTAGAACCTTATGGAACGCCAGAAGATATGGCTGATTTTGCTGAAAAGGCACAGCTGGTAAATTACAATCAGTATCGTGCATTAATAGAAGGTTTTAGTGCACATATGTGGGATTGGTATACAGGTTCGATCATCTGGAAAACTCAGAATCCCTGGACGGCACTTCGCGGACAGATGTATGATTACTACCTAGATCCTAATGCCTGCTTATTTGGACTTAGAGAAGGAAGCAAGCCATTGCATATCATGTATAATCCTGTTAGTAGCGATGTTTATATGGTAAATAATGGTTTTAAAGCCGAATATGATTTAATGTTAGGCATTAAACTGTACGATATGGAAGGAAATGAAAAGCCGGTAACCCAGGTCTTTTCTTATATAGAAGGCTCTAGTGCTAAAAAAATATTTTCGCTAAAAAAGCAAATCGATACGCTAGCTGCGGAAAAGGGTTTGTTTTTAAAATTAGATATCAGAAACAAGGATCAGGAAGTTTTAGATGAAAATTTCTATTGGATTCCGGACAGTTCGGGAACGTATTCTGGTTTACAGAATTTAGCCAAAACCAAGGTTGAAGCCGAAATTGAAAAAGTCGCTGAGAATAAATTTATGCTGAAAATCACTAATCCTGAAAATAATACAGTTTCTTTCTTTAACCGAATCTCTTTAGAAAATTCGGAAACGGGCGAACGCATTTTACCAACTTTCTACGACGATAACTATTTCTCCATAGTTCCTGGAGCAACCCGGGAAATCATTTTGGAAGCGCCAGGAAATGAAGTGAACGATCTTCAAATTTCCATAGAAGGCTGGAATACATATCGAATGCTAATTCCGGTAAATTAACTTATTTTTCTAGTTTTATTACTAAAAAACTAGTTGATTTATTGTTTCGTAAGTTTTTTTAAGGCATCTTAGATAAAATTTCTTTTATGAAATCTATCCTGATGCCTTTTTTCCTATGTTTTTCTGTGATATTCTATGCCCAGAAAACCGATATTCAATATTCCTATAAAGCGACTTATAATCTCGAATATCAGGAAGATTCTACCGATCAAAATTCAATAAAATCAGAGACTGTTGTACTTTATTTAGGAGAAGGCGTGTCTCGATATTCCAGTTTGGGTAAGGCAGTTAAAGATTCTTTAACCGAAACTTTAGATCCTTCAAATAAAAGTATGGCTGAGTTTTATCGAATTAGAAGTATAACTCCAGAAACCGATTTTCACTATAAGATCTTCAAAAATCATAATGATAACGAACTTATTTTAGCCGAAAAAGTTTTTAAGGATAAACTGAAATATAAACAGACTTTAAATCTCATGAACTGGGAAATAGAGCAGGAAACTAAAGAAGTTTTAGGATATAAAGTTCAAAAAGCTTCAGGCTCTTTTGCCGGCAGAGAATATGAAGCCTGGTTCTCGCCAGAGCTTCCATTTTTCAGATGGGCCATACAAATTTGCTGGCTTGCCTGGACTTATTTTGGAGATTTCAGATCTTCAAGATCAGTATTACTTTACTTTCTCAGCATTTCAGGAATTAGAAAAATTAGTGCCTAAAACATTGAATTTGGACGATTATAAAGAAGTTTCTCAGCAAGAGCTCGATCAGGTTCGTAATGATTATAAAAGAGATCCACTTACTGCAATGAATAATGCTGGCATCATTATAGAATGGAATGATGAAGCTAAAGCTAAGAGAGAGTTGAGTGAAGCGCATAAAAATCTTAACAATCCAATTGAACTTCAATCAAAATAAATTTTTTAATCGAAAATCATTATGAAATTCAAAATAGGTCTAATATTGCTTTTCTTTTCATTTAAGATTTTAGCACAGCAACAATCACAGGCAAAGTTCAATTATAAAGCGACCTATCAACTAGACTATCAGGAAGATTCTACCGATGAAAATTCTCTAAAGTCTGAAACTGTTGTGCTTTATTTAGGTGATGGGCGATCAAGATATTCCAGCTTAGGCCAGGCGATGAAAGATTCTTTAGAAAATAAGCCCAATCCTGAAGTTGTAAGGATGGACCAGTATAATCAAATGACCGATTTTAAATACACGATCTTTAAAGATTACCAGAATAGAGAACTTGTTTTAGCCGAAAAGATTTTTCAATACAGTTTTAAGTATAAGCAGGATTTAAACCAGATTGATTGGGAAATTCAGTCAGAAACTAAAGAAATATTGGGCTTTAAGGTTCAAAAAGCTACAGGTGCTTTTGCTGGTAGAAATTACATCGCCTGGTTCGCGCCAGAGCTACCATTCTCAGATGGTCCTTATAAGTTTAGTGGTTTGCCGGGACTTATTTTAGAAATTTCGGATTTACAAAATCAATATCGTTTTAGCTTGACAAGATTTCAGGAATTAGAAAAACCGGTAAGTAGAATATTGAATTTGGATGATTATAAAGTAGTTTCTCAAAAAGAACTCGACCAGGTTCGTAACGATTATAATCGTGATCCTATTGGAGCAATGCAGAAGGCAGGAATTAGATTTGGTTGGAGCGAAGAAGATGAAGCTAAACAAAGAAAGGAGCTAACCAAAAAGTATAAAAGACGAAATA
>MDTG01074096.1_pt1 | contig 14818 bp, 13 predicted proteins | sample 811421 | NCBI WGS metagenome assembly MDTG01 (sample SAMN05326645, study PRJNA326480) | marine metagenome | isolation source: seawater | place: Pacific Ocean: South East | collected 2011
AGAGAGAAAGGTTAAAAGAACTCGCTAAAGAATTTTATGAAATCGGGGTAAAAGCAGTAGTGTTAATTGGCGGAGGTGAACCAATGGCACATCCTGAGTTTGGTTCAATAGTAGATTATTTTTACGAACATGACATTCATGTCGGTGTGACTTCTAATGGAACTATGATTGATAAATATCTTGACTCATTAGCAAACAGAACAAAATGGGTAAGAATTTCAGTCGATGCTGGATCTGAAGAAGTTTTTCAACAATACAGACCTCATATAAGTGGGAAATCTCAATTTAACAAAGTTATAGAGGGTATGAAAAAAATTTCTAAAACAAAAAAAACTAAACTTGGATATTCTTTTTTAGTATTGGAAAAAAAAGATGCTGACCGAAAACCAGTTGCTGAAGGTGGAAATTATGTAGAGACAAATGCTACAGATATTGCAAAAGCTGCAGAATTAGCAAAAGAAATTGGATGTGATTATTTTGAGGTAAAACCTTCATTTGATCCGTTTCATTTTTTAAATGATACATCAAATCTTACAAATATAATTAAATCTCAACTAGATATTTGCAAACCATTAGAAGATGAAAATTTTACAATTATATCTCCCTATACACTTGATAGAACTCTAAAAGGTGAAAATAAACAAAAAAAAGAATATTCTAGGTGCTTAACTACTGAATTAAGAACCGTAATAAGCCCAAGTGGTGCATACGTTTGTCCATATCATAGAGGTAATACCAATTTAAAAATTGGTGATCCAACTGTAGAGTCTATAAAAGATATATGGTACGGAAAAAAAAGAAAAGAAATAATGGATAAGCTTGATCCAAGAAAACATTGCGAATTTCACTGTATAAGACACAAAACAAACCTCGAATTGGAAAAAATAGATACTTTAATCTCAAATTCTGGTGAATTAAATCATATAGAAAATTTCGATAGATTTATTTAATTGAAAAAAAAATTAAAAATTAAAAAAGAGCTTTATGATATTATCAATACTCGCCCAGATGAAACTATCTTTATTAGTCAAAAAGGTGAAACAAAGTTAAGTAGTTTTAAAATTAAAATTTTAAAAACAATTACTTTTATAAAAAAAAAATATAAACATAAAAACATAATTTATTCAGGTGAAAAAACTGAAGAATTTTTCATATTTTTTTTAGCATGCTTATTTGCAAATTATAAATTATTTCCGATTGATCCAACAACAAGTAAAAGCAAGATAAATTTTTATAAAAAACAATTCAAATTTCACAACTATATAAATAATTTTGATATCAAAAAAATTGAAAATGAGAAAATAGGAGAAGCTTCTTTTGAAGACTGTGATTTTCTTTATATACTCTCCTCTGGGACTGGAGATGGAAAACCGAGTGCAATTTTACATACCATAAACTCTTTACTATTATCGTCTAAATCCTTTTCTGAGTTAACAGCTTATAATGATAAAACTATAGTCTTTCACTGTCTTCCTACTTTTTATATGGCTGGTATATTAAACACATTTTTAAGTTGCATTTTTTCTAAAAGTAAAATTGCAATTGGAAAAACAATTAATTTCCAAAATATAAGTACTTTTTGGAAACAGACAAAAAAATTTAAAGTCAACTCATTACACTTAACCCCCTCAATTTATTTAGGCTTATGCATTTTTCATAAAGTAAACCAAAATTTAAGAGATCATCTTTCAGAATATCAATCTATAATTTCTACTGCTAGCTTCTTATATCCGGAAATTAGAAAAAAATTCTCTAAAATATTTAAACGTAGAATTCAATCTTGTTATGGTTTGACGGAATTAGGTGGTCCACTAACATGTGAAACTATTGAGGATGTTTTAAACGAAGATAATGACCATGTTGTAGGAAGACATACATCAAAATTAAAAATTAAAATTACAAAAAAAAAATTAATTTTAATAAAATCACCCTTTATTATGAAAGGTTATATAAGTTACAATGGAAAAATTTCTAAACCCAAAACAATTGGAGGATATTTTAACACAGGAGATTTAGGAGATTATAAAAATGGGATTTTAGAATATTTTGGAAGAAACAGAGAAATAATAAAGATAGGAGGAGAATTGGTTTCATTGCCTATAATTGAAAATGAAGCAATCAAGTCTAATTTAATCAAAGAGTGTGCTGCTGTTGGAATACCAAATATCTATGCTGGTGATGATCTTATATTATTTGTTATTTTTAAAAAACCAAACTTAAAAGTTAATCTTATTGGGATAAACAAATACCTAAATAAAAATCTGCGAAAAATTGAAATACCAAAAAAAATAATTCCAGTTATTGAAATGCCAAAAACTAAAAGTGGAAAAATCATTAAAAAAAAGCTCAAAGATCTTTATACTATTAATAATGTATAAAAATAAATCAATATTTTATGATAACAGATGGTACAAAAGTAAATCACAAAATTTATTTGAATATAAAAATATTAAAAATAAAAAAATTTTAATAAATAATTCAAACTTAAAAGATATTAAAAGAGTAATAAAATCATCCGAAAAGTCTTTTAATTTGTGGAGAAATGTTTCTTTAAGTAATAGATCAAAATATTTAAAAAAATTAAGTAAAATTTTATTTAAAAACAGATCATTACTTGCTAAGAAAGAGTGTTTTGACACAGGGAAATCCTTTAATCAAGCTATACTAGAAATTAACTATTGCGTTAAGCTATGGGATCATGCTTCTAAGGAATTACTAAATTTTCATCCTAAGAAAGTTAAAATTGATAATAAAACTTTTTGCAAAATATATAATGAGCCAATTGGTATCGCTTCTGTTATAGTGCCTTGGAATTTTCCTCTTATAGTTTTGTCTGAAAGATTACCTTATATTATAGCTACTGGATGTGTAGCTATTTTAAAACCAAGTGAACTCGCAAGTTCTTCAATAATTTATTTTATGAATTTAATTAGAAAAATAGGTTTACCAAACGGGGTAGTCAATCTATTAACAGGAGATCACACAACAGGATCAATACTTATAAGACAGAAAAAGGTGAAAGTAATTTCTTTTACAGGCTCAACTGAAACGGGCAAAAAAGTTATGAGAATTGCTAGCTCAGATCTTAAAAGAGTAAGTTTAGAATTGGGTGGTAAAAATCCATTTATTGTTTTTAATGACGCAAATATAAATAGAGCAGTCAAAAACTGTGTAGTATCATTTACTCACAACTCTGGTCAATGTTGTGTTGGTGTAAGTAGAGTTTTTGTTGAAGAAAAAATATATAAAAATTTTAAAAAAAAATTGATAGAAAATTTGAAAAAAAATAAGAAATTATTTCAAATCTCAAACGAAAGACAGTATTTAAGAGTACTTAAATATTTGAAAATGAAAAATTTTAATAAAAATCAAATATTATTTGGAAAAATTCCACATAAAAAATCTAAAAAACTATTCTTAAGTCCAATTGTGCTAACAAATATAAATAAAAATGACGATATTCATTCTTCAGAAATGTTTTCTCCAATCATTACACTAGAGAGTTTTAAAGAAAAAATTAATCTTATAAAAACTATAAATGATTCAGACTATGGTCTATCTTGTATGATATGGTCAAAAAACATCTTACAAAGTCTTAAATTTATAAAAAAAATTCAAATAGGTAGAATATGGATAAATGGAAATATTACTCAAAATTATCCACAAATACCTATTGGTGGATTTAAGTGGTCTGGTATTGGAAGAGAAACTGGTAAGTCTGGATTTGAGACATATTCTGAAAAAAAGTCAATTATTGTTAATAATTAATCAAATCTAATGAGTTTCTTTTTTTTCCATTTTAAAAGATATTGATATACATCAGAAAAATCTAAATTATATTTTTTTGATAAGTCTAATATAGATACATTATTATTAACCTCCATTGGTAAACAATTCATTAATAAGTTCCAATTTTTTTCATTTTTAGTATATTTTTTTTTTAATACACCCGGTGAAAATGCATCCATATATAAGTCGTATTTTTTATTAGATAAGCAAATTAAACCTGTATGCGTGTTCGAAATTAAAACATTTTTTTCAATTGTATCAACTGTATATTTTAAAGCATTATAGGTTTCTATTAAATTTTTTTCTTTAATGATTTCAGGTTTATCCTGATCAGTATGATATTGTCTGAAGGGGAATCTTGTGAAAGTTATAGATGGTATACTGTAACCAGGAGCTTCAAATACAGTTTCGTCATTACCATAAATTTTTCTAAATTCACCTCTTTCAGAATTTATTTTCAATTTCTTTAACGCATTCTGAGCAGCAAAATCAATTATACTTTTTGAATTGAAAGAATTTTGTAGTTTTAGATTATTATTGTTACCTACTGCTTTTAACAAAATTGCTCCAATAATATTTTTATGTTTTATTTTCTTTAACCAAAACATTGGTCCAAAAAGCTCAGGTGCTATAAGCAATCTATATGAATATTTTAAATTTTTTTTTGTTTTTAAATATTTAAAAAATTTTATAGCAACTGAACAGCCTGAAATATCATCGTTAGCTTGATACTTATGACAATTATGAGCGTTTATAATTATAGTTTTATTTGATTTACCTTTTATTTCAAAGTCTAAAACTCTCATTGGATTAGAAAGTTTTTTTATTTTTAAATTTACAAAATACTTTTCATTTTTTTTTATTTTTTTAATAAATTTTTTTTTAACACAAAATCCCCAAGTATTTTGGTTTGGTCTGTACAAGCCTGTCCAATTAAATGGTATACCTTGTGGACAAATAGTGGAATAAAACAGTTTATTTAGAAGCTCTTTCCCTGTTATATTTCCTTTGAAGGAGCGACTTTGCGAAATTATATGAAATGGTGAATGCGTTGAATCTAAAATCACTTTATTTTTATGTAAAATTTTTCCTCTAATAACTTTTTGCGCTTGTGGAATTTTCCATCCATTCATTTTCTTATTTGTTTTAAATTTATGAACTTTAAAATTAAGAAACTTTTTAAATTCCTGAATAGCCTTATCGCTGCCTTCACTTGCTACAGAATAATCATAAGGATATAATTTTTTAACAATATTAATAATTTTCATTATATTATTTAGTTATTCTTACTAATTTTAACAATTCAGAAATATTTAAATATTTATTAGTTATCTCACTAGTATAATGAAAATTTTTTGGAACAAACTTTGCTTTTTTTAAATTGTAATTAAATTTTGTATCATAATGTTTTTGTGGTAATATCACATAGTAGCTACCAAGATCTATTGTATCATTTGCCTCAAATTTAGAAATTAACTCTTCATGTAATTTTTCTCCCGGTCTTATACCAATTATTTTTGTTTTTTTATGGGGGTTTATTGCTCTACAAAGATCTACTATTTTAAAACTGGACAATTTTGGTACAAATATTTCACCACCTCTTTGGTTTTTTAAAGATTGCAAAACAAACTCAACACTTTCTTTTAATGTGATATTAAATCTTGTCATATTTATATCTGTTACTGGAAAAGCTTCTGATTTTTTCAATTTCATAAATGTTGGAAATACAGATCCACGGCTTCCAAACACATTTCCATATCTTACAACACTAAACTTTATATTTCTAGAACCAGACATATTTTGTGCAGAGGTAAATAATTTGTCTGAACATAACTTTGTTGCTCCATATAAATTTATAGGTGAACTCGCTTTATCAGTAGACAAAGCTAATACTTTTTTAACCTTTGAATTTAAAACACACTCAATAATGTTATGAGCACCTATAATATTTGTTTTTATGAATTCAAATGGATTATATTCTGCAGCTGGAACTTGCTTTAAAGCAGCCGCATGAATTAAAAAATCTATGTTATCTAGTGCCAATTTTATTCTATCTTTGTCTCTTACGTCGCCAATAAAAAATCTTAATCTATCAAAATTTTTATTTTTTCTTAACGATTGACTGATTTCAAATTGTTTTAATTCATCCCTGCTAAAAATTATAATTTTTTTTGGGCAATACTTGGATTTTAGTAAATAATTTGTTAATGCTTTTCCAAAAGATCCTGTCCCACCAGTAATTAAAATATTTTTATTTTTAAGAAAATTTAAATTTATCATACCTTTGATCTTAATCCACTTAATGAAACAGATCCATCTAATAATTTTGTCAATTGTTTTTGATTATTATTTTTATAAATAATTTTAAATATCTCGTCTAAAATATTAAAATATGTTTGAATAATCTTTTTGTTTGAATGTTTTGTGCTTAAATAAATTGTATCATTAGCTAGGATATTTTTTTTTAAAAATTCTTGTGTTATAAATGTTTTCTTTAATTGATTATAACTATCAAATTCAAATTTAGGTAAAGGATCTAATCCCTTAATTTCCAAGTTTATATTATTTCTTTGTGCCAAATTTTTCCAATTATCTTTAAATTTTTTCCCAATTCTAGTTATTAATTTCCAAGATTTTTCTTTTTCCATTATTTCTAATGTTTTAAGAGCTGCAGCATAACCTATTCTTTCGGTCCAAAAAGTAGAGCTAATAAATGTAGAATTTAACGAATTCATTACATTTTTTTTCCCAATTATTGCGTTAATTGCATAACCATTACCTAGGGCTTTTCCCAAAATACAAATATCAGGATTTACATTTAGTTTAAGATGCAATCCTCCAAATGTTTCTCTAAAACCAGACGTACATTCATCAAAAATTAAAACAATTCCTTTTTCATTACAAATTTTTTTAATTTTATTTAGAAAATTAAACTTAGGTTTTTGAAATCTCGAAACCTCCATTATCACAGTAGCTAATTTATGTCTGTCAACTATTTTTAAAAAACTTTCTAAATTGTTATAATCAAATGAAAAACAAGAGTTCTCCAAAAAATTAGGTACACCTGCAATACCCAAATTTTTCATTAAATGAGTATTTAAATTGTTTGAATTTTTTAAATTTGCTGCCAAATACCAATCATGCCAACCATGATATCCACACACTGCTAATTTATTTCTACCAGTTGCTGCTCTTGCTAATCTTATTGCTACACTACTTGCCTCTCCTCCTGTTCTAGTAAATCTAGCTTGTTCAGACCAAGGATGTATGTGAATTAATTTTTCTGCTAGCTGAACTTCTTCTTTACAGTTTAATGTAGACATATTTCCATTTTTTATTACATTTTTGACAGCATTATCAACAGATGAATTTGAATATCCGAGAATGTTGGTGCCAACACCCATATAGCACATGTCTGAATATTTTTTTTTTTCTAAATCCCAAATACATATTCCTTTTGTTTTAGTAAAATATGCAGGCCAAAATTTTGGAAGAAATAAATCTGGATTTTTTGAGAATAACATTGTTCCTCCTGGAATAATTTTCTTTGCTTTTGACCACAACTTTTGACCTTTAGATAATAATTGTCCTTCGTTTCTCTCAAATTTATTATTTAGTTTTTTTAATTCAGGATTCTTTTTCATAAAGTTTAAAATACTTTTTAAAGAAAAATTATTTTTAAATTTAAATCGTTTTAAAATTTTTTCTAGTAAAACCAAATCCTCTTCATAGTCAACACACAATCTTAATTTTGAAAAATCTTTGTAATACTTAATATTCAATTTTTTAAAGTTATTACTTTTCCTAATAAAAGTCGTAACATGTTCTTTGTGATGAGGTTGTAATTTTTTTTTATTTATTTTTTTTAAAACTTCAATTGAAAAAATTTCTACATCCATTCCATCTGGAAAGCTTGGTGGATTTATATTAGAAGCATAGTCAACTTTTGAAAGTAAATATTTTGAAATAACTAAATCAACTATTTTATGATCTATTAATGGACAATCTCCAGTGATTCTAACAACTTCTGATGCCTTGAATTTTTTTGCTGCATAATAATATCTTTTTAATACATTTTTTTCATCACCTTTATAATAATTAATATTTATTTTTTTACATATTTTAATTATTTCATTATCGTCATTCGAATTTGTGGTAGCTACAACTATTTCAGAAATATATTTTGAGAGTTTAAGTCTGTTAATCAAAATTTCTAACAATGTTTTATTATTTATTTTTTTTAAAACTTTTTTAGGGAAACGTAATGAGTTGGATCTAGCTTGTATAATTGCTACAATATTTTTTTTTTTACCACTTTCTTGGATCGATGACATTTTTATCATTTGTTGTTAGATCAATTATTTTATTAACTTTTTTTTTCTCTAATATTTCCATATTTTTTCTTAAATTTTCAGAACTATTAATTCCAAAAGTAATTATATCAACCTTATCTTGAAGTTTTATAAAATTAATTGATTGTTCTAACTTACTAATTTTATTTTTTTTGCAAATATTATCAAATTCAATAAGTTTTGATCTTAAATTTTTTTTTATATTTAATTTTTTCAACTTTTTTAAATCCTGCAATAAAAGACCTTGTAAAAAAACTGATCTTACCTGTAATTTAATTTTTTTTTTCCTATTTCTTAAATATCTACTCATGAGAATTCTTGCATCAAAAACATTTAATGGTGCTTGAATTATATCTGGAATAAATTTTGAGAATACAATTTTTAATTCTTTAGGATCATAAATTGAAATTCCAATATTTTTAATCAATTTTTTTTTTTTTAATTTTTTTATTTCATTTAAAAAATCATCACCTATTTTATATTTTAAATCATCTGTATTATGAAAGAGTAGAACCTCAAAATTTTTTTTTTTTAGTCTTTTAAGTTCAATTTTTATTTTATCCTCTAAATCTTTTATAAATTCATTTTTTTTTCTTTTTGGTAATTTTATTTTTGTAATTAATTTGAATTTATTTAATTTCTTAAAAATTTTTAATTCTAAATTTTTATAGTCAAAAGACGTATCCAAGAAATCTATTTTATGTTTCAAAATTTCATTGCTAATTTTTTTTAATTTATTTATTTTAACAAAACTTTTTAAAAGACCGTAATTATTCTGAAAATTTGCAGTTCCTATTGCTACTTTCATTTGTTTAATTTAAATATTTTTTAATATTTTTTACTATAAATTTTAATTCATTTTTTTTTAAACTATAATAAATCGGTAAACTTATAGTTTTATTAAAATAAATTTCAGAATTTATTGAAAATTTTTTTCCGTTAAATATTTTAAATTTATAAATTGGAATATAATGATGTTGGATAAATATTCCTTTTTTTTTCATATTTTTAAAAAAAGAATTTTTTTTTCTTAAATTAAAATTTTTTATTATTAGTATATAAAGATGGTATGAAGGGTCATTTAAAGTATTATATTTTGGAATTATACACTTATTGAAATCTTTAAATTCTTTATTATAAAACTCTACAATTTTTTTTCTTTTATAAATAAATTGCTTCATTTTTCTTAATTGACTAATACCTAAAGCTGCTTGAAAATCATTAAGTCTAAGGTTTAATCCATTGAAATATACATTGTAAAACCATAAATTTATTTTTTGAATTCCATGTGATCTTAAACTTTTAATTTTATTGTCTAAACTTTTTAAATTAGTTGTTACTATTCCCCCTTCTCCAGTTGTGATGGTTTTTAAAGGGTGTAATGAAAAAGTACATAAGTCTGAATGTTTACAAGATCCAATATAATATTTTTTACCTCTGTGAAAATATTTTGCACCTAAAGCATGACATGCGTCCTCTATAATAAAACATTTAAGTTTTTTTTTTATATTTAAAAAGTTTTGTGCATTTTCTGGGTAGCCTCCATTATACATGTTAACAATTGCTTTTGCTTTTTTAATTTTAAATTTTTCACAACAATCTAAGATATCTTTTGGGGACATTTGTCCTGTATTAGAATTTACGTCTGCTAAATAAATCTTAGCCCCCAAAAATTTTGCAACATTATAGGATGCAATAAATGTAATAGCAGGCATAATGACTATATCGTTTTTTTTTAAACCAATTGATAAAAAGGCTAATAATAAAGCTGAAGTTCCACTATTACAAACCGAACTATATTTACACTTAAAGATAGTCTTTATTTTTTTTTCAAATTCTTTTGTTTTATTTCCTGTTGTAATCAACTTTCCTTTCAATACTTTTGATACCTCAAGAATATCTTTATTATCAATGAATTGTCTGCCGTATGGTATTTTAATCATCCCAATATAATTCGATTAATTGTTATTTATTTTGCAAGCTTTGACAATAACCTCGCTATTTGTTTATCATCATGATTAATTTTCTTCATTATTTTTGAGGCTTCTACTGGATCAAGTTTAAATGCTAATCTTAAAATATCCATCCAATTTACATTATTTTTTGATCTTATTTTTTCGATTTTTGATATAATTTTTAAATATCTATCATTTTTTTGCATATATATTTCAATATATTAAATGTAAAAAAAATACAAATAAAAATAAAATTACTATTTTAGTTTTTTTTAAACAAAATGATTTTTTTTTAAAAATTTTAAAATATTTTTTTTGATTGGTTCTTCTTTTTTTAATTTGATGGGCGATTTTTTATTTAACAAATAATTATAATACTTTGGTTCAATTCCATATCCGGGCCTGATTACTCTTATATTTTCTTTAGTAAACTTTTCTCCTTTATTGATATTCTTTGTACAAAATAATGATCTTCTGAATATTTTTGATTTATCCTCGCTTTTATTTCTAAAAAAAAATTTTTTGCCAACTAATTTTGCGACTGTATCTATATCGTTTCTAAATTTTTTAATCTCTTCACCTTTTAATGAAAATTTAACATCAAATCCTTTTTTTTGATTTTTTAATGCTATATGCTTTTCTACAACTTGTGCTCCAAGTGCTATACTTGTCATCGCAACCCTGCTATCTTTTGAATGATCAGAAAGACCTACCTTGCAATTAAATTTTTTCCTTAATACTTTTATATTATAAAGATTAAAATCCTGTATTTGAGATGGGTAATTACTAACACAATATAATAAAGTAATGTCTTTCGCTCCATATTTTTTTGCAACTTTAAAAGTCTCATTTATTTCATGGAGTTTGGCCATACCAGTTGAAATTATTAGTGGTTTTTTTGTTAAAGATATTTTTTTTACTAATTCAAGATCCATCATTTCAAATGATGCTATTTTATATAATGGACAGTTTAATTTTTCTAGAAAGTCTACTGCATTGTTATCAAATGGAGTACTAAAAATTTTAATTTTAATTTTTTTTGCAAATTCAAATAATTCTTTATGCCATTTTAAAGGTGTATGAGCTTTGCTGTATAAATCCCACAAAGTATAATTCCTCCATATACCATTCTCTATTTTGAAATATTTTTTTTTTGAATTTAGTGTCATTGCTTCTGGCGTATAGGTCTGTAATTTTACAGCATCAGCACCATATATTTTTGCGCACTTAATTAATTTTTTTGCATGCTTTATATCTCCGCAATGATTTGCTGATATTTCGGCGATAAAAAAAGGTTTCATATTTTTTTATCTTTCAATTTTTTATATTTACTAATGAATTCATATATATTTTGATCCCAGGATATTAAATAAGATGGAAGATCATTTAAACTATGAAAAGTCCCTGTTCCTTTTTGTTTATATGCTTTATATTTTTTATTTATTATTCTATCAAAGTTTTTTACAAACATTTTTTCAACTTCAAATTTTAATTTCTCATAAGTTGTCCTAAAAGTTAAATTTTTCTTATTTTTTCTTAAACTAAAATTTATCAATTTTTGAAAAATTATACTTCCACTATCAATTTGACAATCTACTTTATGTATAGAGACTCCTGAAGGAGTATTTTCTACAAACGACCAAAAATTTGGATGTGCTCCACGATTGTATGGTAAATAAGAGATATGTAAATTTATAATTTCTTTATACCTATTTATTATTTCTTTATTAATTTTAAACCGATAGCCATAACATACAACTAGATCGTATTTTTTTACTATCTTAAGAGAAATTTTACTATTTTTATGGTCAATTTGAATGTTTTTACGTTTCCTTAACTCAGAGATTAAATTTGTTTGACTTTCATCATATCCTAAAAATAATAATTTATTCATATTTTTTTATTTTGCTAAAAGATTTTGTAATTTTGTAACGTTAAAAGTTTTTTTATCTACATATGCTTTTTTATTTTTAATAGAATTTGAAAATAACTTTATAACTTTTGTTACAATAGGTTTGTGTGCAGGATCTGAGAGCTTTATTAATTTTTTTTTTATTTCATTATCTTTATAAATAGTAATTTTGTCATTGAAATTAAATGAAAATTCAATTATTCCCTTTTCTCCATAAACTTTTATCAAATCTTTTGTTTCTGAAACATTGGAGTGCCATGCACATTGTCCTAGAACACCACTTTTAAATTTTAAATTTAATATAAAACTATCCTCAACATTGTAGATTTTATAGCTTTTATGATCTAATTTTTGAAAATCTTTATAATCTCCAAATATATCAAGTAAAAAATCAAGTACATGAAGACCCATATCTAAAAAGTTTCCGCCTCCACTTATTTTTTTATTAAACCTCCAGGGAATATTTTTTTTATTTGTTATCGGAGCTGTAGGATGAGACTTAAGTGAATGATGAAGTTTATAATCAAAGCTTAGCACTTTTCCAATTATATTATTTTTTAGTAATTTTTTTATATATTTAAATCTTCTTTGTTCTCTCCTGTAAAAACAGCCATAAAATGAAATTTTGTGTTTTTTTATTAATGAGTAGATTTCATTCAAATGTTTTTCTTTTAATACAATTGGTTTTTCACAAAGTATATTCAATTTTTTTTTTGCAAATAATTTAATATATTTGTAGTGGCTATCAGGAGGAGTAGCTATATAAACACAATTAACTTGGTTATCATCCAAAATCCTTTTTATATTATTTGTTGAAATACCATAATCATATTTAGTGCAAACTTTTTTTGCCAAATTAATTTCTTTTGATAAAACATATTTTACTTTAGAATATCTAGTGTTAAATGAATTTTTAACTAACCTTCTTACTACATCACCAGAACCTATAATTGCCCAATTTAAAATCATTTTTTTTTTAAAAAGTTAATATAATTTTTTATACCTCTATCTAAAGAATAATGAGTCTTAAGTATTTGTTTTTTTCTAGTAGATATTATTGGTCCTCTTATAACACTATCACTTGTCCAAGGTAAAAACCCAGGACCCATTTTAATTCTAATTTTATTTGATAGCCTATTTACTATTTTACAAACTTCAGATAATTTATAATTTTTCCCACTTCCAAGATGATAACTAGAATATGCAAATTTTTTCAAACTTATCAGTTTTTCAATAGCTAGAGATACATCGTCAATATAAGTGAATGATGCTTCAAAATCTCTACCAGAGGAAAAATAAATTTTTTTTTTGTTTTCTTTAAAAAGCTTAGTCAAAATAAAAGGTAAAGGTCCCCTTTGAATATTTATTTGTTTATTTATTATAGGTGGCCCATACACCCACGAAACCCTTAATAGTGTTGAGATATTTTTTTTTGAAAAAGAATTTTCAACTAAAATTTCACCTAATCTTTTTGAAATCGAATAAAGAGATCTTGGTGATGGAGAAACATTTTCATTAATTTTAATTTTTGATGATACAATATTTTGAAAAACACTACCTGTACTTATATAAATAAATTTGAAGTTTTTCTTTTTTTGGAGACTAAGAAAATTATTTACACCTAAACTATTTGCGACAATTGTGTTTTCTGGATCATTTTTGGCGAATGAATCGTGTGTTACTCCGGCACAATAAATACATGTATCAATCTTATTTTCATCAAATAATTTATTAATTTTTTTTTTATTAAAAACATTAAGTTTTAAAATCTTTATATTTTTACCTCTAGTTAAATTAAAATATGTTTTACTAATTCTTTTGTTAAAAGTTGCTATTATATTATATTTGTTAGTTAGATATTTTGTGAGACTAAAACCAATATGACCTTGGCAACCTACAATTAAAATTTTTTTTTTCATAATAAATTATACAGATTAAATTTTTTTTGAATATATTAAGATAAATTGTTAATTATTATAAAGATTATTAATTTATAAGAAAAAATATAGAAAAAAAATAATAATATGTCTTATGCATAAAGATTTTATTAATTTTTTAGATACACTTGATATTAAAAATGGAGATACCGTTTATATTGCATCAGATATAACCAGAGTTTTATTATTTCATAAAAAGAAAAATCATAAATTTAATCCAAATGACTTGATTGATTACTTTCTTATGAGAGTAGGTAAGGAAGGAAATCTCTTATTTCCAACCTTTAACTGGGGATTTTGCTCTGGTAGAGGTTTTAATTATAAAGAAACACCATCAGAGTCAGGTTCTTTATCAAAATTAGCTCTTAACAGAAATGATTTTATTAGAACAAAGCACCCTATTTATTCATTCTCAGTAAAAGGTAAGGAACAGGAAATTTTATATGAATTAGATGATGAGAGTGGATGGGGAAAAGACTCTTTATTTGCATATTTTCATAAAAATAATGCAAAAAATTTATTTATAGGTATCGATTATAAAAATGGTTTTACTTTCGACCATTATGCAGAAGAGATGGTAGGTGTTGATTATAGATATTTTAAATATTTTGAGGGAAATTATATTGATAGATATGGAAATAAAAGTAGAAAAAAATATAAAATGTATGTTAGAGATTTAGATAAAAATGTTTCAACTGCAATAAATCAAAAACTAGATGATGTTCTTATTAAAAAAGGAGCATATCAAAAATTTTTTTTTTACAATATTTATTTTGGATTAATTGATATGCAAATTTCTGGTGATGTCATGATCGATGATATTAAAAAACAAGGTGGAATAATTTACCAAAAAAAGCTATAAAATCTTATTAT
>MDTG01438714.1_pt1 | contig 14817 bp, 15 predicted proteins | sample 811421 | NCBI WGS metagenome assembly MDTG01 (sample SAMN05326645, study PRJNA326480) | marine metagenome | isolation source: seawater | place: Pacific Ocean: South East | collected 2011
TAGTGTTTTTGCATTTGCATTAGATATAAATCCAACCAATAAAAATGCAGAAAACATTAATGTAATGATTTTTTTCATTATATTTCCCCTTAGTTATTAATTTAAAAGTAGGCCATCCTGTCAAAAAAATCCATAATTGACAAGTTACATTTACCTATATTGTTGATAAAAAAACCCTTTATTATTTAAAAAAAAATTAATTTTTATGAATATGGAGAAGTTTGATTTCATTATTATTGGTGCGGGATCTGCGGGCTGTGTTCTGGCTAATAGATTATCTAAAAATATAAATAATAAGGTGCTATTAATCGAAGCTGGTGGTAAAGATAATTATCCATGGATACATATACCAGTTGGTTATTATAAGACAATGCATAACCCAAAAGTCGATTGGTGTTTTCATACAGAAAAGGATGAGACTATGAATAATAGATCTATTAGATATCCTAGAGGTAAAACCTTAGGTGGAAGCTCATCAATAAACGGCCTTCTATGGATTAGAGGACAAAGTAATGACTATGATAATTGGAGGCAGCAGGGAAATAAAGGTTGGGGTTGGGAAGATGTTCTTCCTTACTTCATTAAATCTGAAAATAATGAAATCGGAAAAAATGAATATCATAGTGACTCTGGTCCAATTATGGTCGCCAATAAAAAAATTAAACTCAAAATGTTGGATGAATTTATTAATGCAGCTGAAGAAACTGGAATACCCAAAACAAATGATTTTAATACAGGAAATAATTTTGGTGTTGGATTTTATCAATTTACAACCACACACAGTAAATTTGGATTAAAATTAAGATATAGTACTGCAAAAGGTTATTTGAAACCTGCAAAAAAAAGAAAAAACTTAAAGATAATTACAAACGCACATGTTCAAAAAATAAATTTTGAAAATAATATAGCTATTAGCGTAAATTATTTACAAAATGACAAATTGATCGAAGCTAGGGCGAATAAAGAAATAATTTTGTCAGCAGGTTCAATTGGATCACCTCATGTTTTACAAGTTTCAGGAATTGGTGATTCAAAAAAACTTAAAAAATTTGGGATTAATATTATTAAAGAATTAAAAGGTGTCGGAAAAAATTTACAAGATCATCTAATGTTTAGACCAGTATATAAAGTAAAAAATCTTAAATCCTTAAATAAAAAAATTAATAGTTTATTTGGTAATTTTTTAATTGGTTTAGAGTATATTTTTAATCAAAGTGGTCCAATGACTATGGGAGCTAGTCAAGTTTGTGGTTTTGCTAAAAGTGACAACTCAAGAGGTACACCAAATTTACAATTCCATGTTCAGCCAATTAGTACTGACATATTAGGAGCAACTAAATTACATGATTTTGAAGGTATAACTCCAACTGTTGCAAATATAAGACCTACTAGTAGAGGTGAAATTAATATCATTAGTAATAACATTAGAGATTATCCTAAAATTAAAATGAATTATCTTTCAACAGAAGATGATAGATATGTCGCGGCTCAAGGCCTAAAGTTAGTTAGAAAAATTATGTTAGAAACAAAAACATTTAAAAAGTACGAACCTGAAGAATATAGACCAGGTTTAAGCATACAAGATGATGAAGAGCTTGTAAAAGCTGGAAGTGATTATACTCAAACAATATTTCATCCAGTTGGAACTTGTAAAATGGGACAAGATGAAAATTCCGTTGTAAATGATAGGCTAAAAGTTCATGGAATTAAAAATCTCAGAGTTGTCGATGCATCTATAATGCCAAATATAACATCGGGTAATACAAATGCACCAACTATAATTATTGCAGAAAAAGCTTCTGATATGATACTAGAGGATAATCTATAATGAGTGAAGAATTATTAATTTTTTCTCAAATAGTATTTATTGATCTAGTTCTAGCTGGGGACAACGCAATTATAATTGGAATGGTTGCTTCTAAATTTCCGTTGGAACAAAGAAAAAAAATAATTTTTTGGGGAATAGGCGGAGCTGTAATTTTAAGAATTATTCTTACTTTATTGACTGCTTATCTTTTACAAATTACAGGTTTAAGACTGATTGGAGGATTATTATTACTTTATATATGTTACAAATTATATGATGACGTTATAAAAAAAACATCCAATGGGAATGAAAATATCAAAGTAGATAATTCAAATTTTTATAAAGCAATTTGGACTGTCCTCTTAGCTGATTTTACCATGAGTTTAGATAATGTTTTAGGAGTTGCAGGAGCTGCAAAAGATCATTACGGACTACTTGTTTTTGGTTTGATCTTATCAATAATTTTAATGGCTACAGCAGCAACACTTATATCAAGCTGGATTAAAAAATATTCGTGGATAGGATGGTTAGGTTTAATAGCAATACTGGCGGTAGCTATAGATTTGATTTATACTGATTTAAAAATTTTATTATAAAATGTATTTAAAAAAATATAATTTAAAAAATAAAGTTGCTCTTGTTTCTGGAGCTGGAAAAGGTCTTGGAAGAGCTTGTGCAATTGCACTTGCTGAGGCTGGTTGTAATTTAATTATAATTAGTAGAACACAAAAAGATTTAGATGAAGTCTCAAATAAAATTAGAAAGTTTAGAGTAAAATGTTCTTCAATTGTTTGTGATATCACAAATTATAATCGACTAAAAAAATTAATAAATGAGCAAAAAAGAATTGATATATTAATTAATAACGCTGGAAATAATATTCCTGAGCATTTTACAAAAGTAAAAACAAAAAATATGGAATACTTGGTTAAAGTAAACACTATTGCAGCATTTAATTTAGCTCAATTGTGTACGCTAAAAATGATTGAATTAAGAAATAGAAAAAAAGTTGGTGGAGCAATAATAAATATGTCATCACAAATGGGTCATGTGGGGGGACCAATTAGAAGCGTGTATAATATGACAAAATTTGGTCTTGAAGGACTCACAAAAGGTATGTCTATTGATCTTGCAAAATATAATATAAGAGTAAATACAGTTTGTCCTACTTTTGTAGTAACACCTATGACAAAAAAATTTTTAAATAGTAAAAAATTTAAAAAAGAAGTATTGGGTAATATACCCTTGGGAAGATTTGCTGAACTTTCTGAGGTAGCTAGTGCTGCAGTATTTTTAGCTTCGGATGCCGCATCTATGATAAATGGAACCTCCTTATTGGTTGATGGTGGATGGACAGCAAAGTAATTAAAATTATACCATTTATAGTATTTTTTTTTACAAAAGTTTCAGCAATTGAATTTAATGGAAAATTTATTCAAGGACATTTTATAGTTGGTAAAACCGAAAAAGGCTCTCAAATTTTTATTGATAACAAAGAAATCAAAGTATCAAAAGATGGTTTTTTTGCTTTTGGGCTAGATAGAGATAGAAAAAATGATGTTATTATAAAATCCAAAAAAGATGGAAAAATTATAAAAATAATTAAAAAGGTCCAAAAAAGAAAATATAATATTCAAAGAATTGATGGATTAGAGGAGAAAAAAGTTACACCACCTGAGGAAGTTTACGAAAGAATTAAAAATGAAAACAAACTTATAGTAGCAGCAAGAGAAATTAACTCTGACTTAGATTTTTTTAAAGATAAATTTATAATGCCATTAGATAACGCAATTATTACTGGTATTTATGGAAGTCAAAGAATATTGAACGGTAAACCACGCTGGCCACACTATGGTATTGACTTTGCGGGAGATCTTGGAACGCCAATTAGGGCAATGGCCAATGGTATTGTTACTTTAGCTGAAAATGATTTATACTATACTGGAGCGACATTAATATTTGATCATGGTCATGGAATATCAACATTGTACATGCATTTAGATGAAATTTTTGTACAAAAAGGTGATATAGTTAATCAAGGTGAAATTATAGGTACTGTGGGTTCGAGCGGTCGATCTACTGGACCACATCTTGATATTAGATTAAATTGGTTTGGTGTCAGGCTAGATCCAGCTACAGTTCTAAATATTAAATAATAATGAACAGAGATAATTTAGATAAAATAACAGACAAATTAGTTGATGCTTTTTTAAAAAATAAATTAATCGCACCGCTTCCTAAAATTTATACAAAAAAATTAAGTAATGCTGAAAAAGTGAGAAAATTGTGCGAAAGTAAAATTAAAGAACCAATAATTGGTTTTAAAGCTGCTGGCACAGGTATAGCTGTGATGAAAAAATTAAAAGAAAAAGAACCTTTTTACGCATCAGTTTTTAAAAGAAATTTTATTAAGAGCGGAAAAAAAGTGAAAATAAATAAAGCAACTTTAGGGATTGAATTGGAAGTATGTTATCTTGTTAAAAAAAAATTTTTTAAATTTAAAAAACAAATTACAAAAAATAATTTAACTCAATTCATTTCTCATATGGCACCATGTATAGAGGTGGTAGGATATAGGCAAAGAAAAAATGGTATTACGTCATTTGGAGATCTATGTAGTGATTTTGGTGCAAATATAAAATTTTTAATTGGTAAGAAAAAAAAATATAAAAAGATAAATATTGGTAACCTAAAAACAAATATTAAAAATAATAGTCAGAGTGTAGATGGAAATACCAATACTGTTTATATTAATCCTCTTAACTCATTGAAGTTTGTTCTAAATAAAATAAAAAAAGATAAAATAATCTTAAATAAAGATTTTTATGTTTTTACTGGATCTACCGTTGGTGTTGTTCCAATTAAAAAGAAAGGTGTTTTTGTTGGAAATATTGAGCAATTAGGAAAAGTAAAAGCAATTATAAATTAAAAAAATTTTATTATTATAAAGCCTTATAAATCTCATCAGCAGCTAAAAAAATATTTTTTTTGGGTCTCCATTTGAGGATTTTTTTTGCTAATGTGTTGTCGCCAATAAGACAACGTTTTTTTTTGTCAAAATTGTTTAGGTTTAATTTTAATTTTAACTTATTTTTTTTAATAATATAACTAATTATTTTATTTATAGAAACGGATTTATTAGAACTTAATATTATATCATCAATTTTTTTTTTTGTTAAAATTACTTTATATATAGCGTTACAAATATCTTCTGCATGAGAAAAATCTCCATGAATATTATTCTTTATAATATAATTTAAAAAAGTAATATTTTTATTCTTTATTGCAAACATGATTCTTGGAATTAAAAACTTTTTATTTCTAAATTTAGAGTCGTGATTAAATAATATAATATTTGAATAGTTAATTTTTTTTTTTTTTTATAAAATTATCAAATTCAATCCTAAATTTTGTATATGGAGTTGTAACTATTTTTTTTGAATATTCATTAACTTTTCCACTTTTTTTTTTGAATATTTGTGAGGAAGAAACAGATATAAATTTAACCTTCTCATTATTGTTAAATGCTGAATTAAATAAATTATATGATATTCTTATATTTTGTTTATAAAATTTTTTATAATTTTTTTCATTGAATGCTGGATTATTTGAAGCAAGATGAAGTATGATATCAGGTTTATTTAATTTAAATAATTTTTTTAATTTTATAGAATTCAATAAGTTTAAATTGATATATTTAACCCCTCCCCTTTTTTTGAACCCTTTTTTATTAATTAAATAATAAACTTTAAACTTTTTTTTCGATACTATATTACTTAATAGTTGACCGTCTTGACCTAAACCTCCAGTAATATATAAAATTTTCATAAAATTTTGTGAATTAAAAAAAATTTAAATAGATTTAAAACACCACTAATTATGTCTGTAATTTTCATTTTTGACGATCCTGTAACTCTATTAGGTAAATCAATTGGTATTTCCCCAATTTTATAACCTTTTTTTTCTAATAAAAACGCGCTTTGCCAAAAAAAATTATAATTATTATCTTTTGACATAAGTATATCATTTAATTTTATTTTATTTAAATCATACATTCTAAAAGCACCAGAACCATCAAGTTTAGTTTGTAATAATAACCAAACTAAATAATATCTTGATTTTGTAATTATTTTTCTTTGTAAGTCCCAATCCTTTAGTGAATTTTTCTTTAAAAATCTATTCGTTATTACTAAATCTTTTTTTTTTATTAACTTTAGCATTTTATTGATATGTTTTGGATCATGAGTTCCATCGCAATCCATTGTACAGATATATTGAAATTTTTTTCTTTTTGCTAAACGTATTCCGTATTTGTGAGCAGAGCCAATTCCAAGTTTTTTTGGTCTAAAATAATATTGTACATTTTTATTTTTTTTTTTTTAGATCAATAATTACTTTCTGTGATCCGTCAGATGAATTGTCATCTATAAAAAGTAATTTAATATTTTGATTATATTTTTTTATTTTTCTATAAATTTTTTGAATATTTCCAAATTCGTTAAGCGTGGGTATTACTAAAAGTACATTTTTACTCATTTAATTTATATTATTTCTACTTTTGGCAAAGGAAATATAAATTTTGTACCCTTTTTTCTTACTAATTTCTCTCTTTTTAAGATTTCTTTTTTGAAATGCCATGCCAAAACTAAATAATAATCAGGATTCATTATTCTTGAACTTTTTTCAGATATAATTTTTATATTTGATCCTGGAGTAAAAAGATTTGATTTTTTTGGGTTTCTATCTGATATAAAATCAATTTTTTTATTATTTAAATTATAATACTGAAGTAATACATTTCCTTTTGTTGAAGCGGCATATCCATGAATAGATTTACCTTTTTTTAATATTTCATCAATTTTTCTATTGAGTGTTTTTTTCATAACATCAATTCGTTTAATAAATTTTTTATATGTAGATACTTTATTTATTCCAAATTTTTTTTCTTCGTTAAGTATTTTATTTATTTTTTTTTCATTCGTTTTATATTTTGAATATTTATGACATATAAAATAGGCAGAGCTTCCTCCGTTAATATCATTATAGTTATGGTCGAATATTCTTAAATCATGTTTTTTTAATAATTTATTTATAAATGACACTGAGTAATATTCTAAATGTTCATGACAAATGGTATCAAACATATTCTTTTTTAAAATCATCATAAGATCCTGAAATTCTAAATAAAAAATTCCGTTTTTTGATAAAATTTTTTTTATTCCATTTAAAAAAATATTAGGATTTTCCAAATCATAAAAAACTGATAGAGCACTAATCACTTTAAATTTAATTTTTTTTTTTTTATTCAAAATTAAGTTATGTTTAAAAAAATCTGGAATTTTAAAATTAATATTTTTGTAGTTTTTTTTATATTTATTCAATATTGGATCGATACCCCATGTAATTATATTTTTATTATAATTATTTAGTAAGGTTGCGTCGTTACTTGCTATATCTAAAACATTGTCATTTTTTTTTATTTTAGCAACATAACTAATTTTTTTTACAACTTTTTTAACGTGATTTGACATAGTAGAATTTATACCTGTCCTATACCCGTAATCTTTGTTGTATAAATATTTCATATTAAAAATATGTTTAAGTTGAACTAACTTGCAGCTTGTACACATAACCAACTTAAGCTCACCATTTGGTATCCTCTCTTTTGGCTTTGGAAATTTTCCGGTAAATTTGATTTTTCCTAAAGAAAATAAACCTTTTAAAGATTTACTATTACAATTTCGACATTTTTTAATATATGAAGACATTCTAAATTTAAAAATTTATATTCAATAAAATATGACTTACAAATAATAATTTTGAATATCAATAAAAATGATTAAAAATAACACTGCTAACTCAGGACTACTTGGTTTTTTTGAAAAACTTATTAGAGTAATTCCACATATTTATTTAATATTTAGACCTTTAATTAAGTTTACTAATTTCTTTGAAGAAGACTTTCATATTCTTAAAAATATTTTTAAAAACAAAAAAATTAACATAATTGACATAGGTGCTTCTGATGGAATATCTGCACTTTTCTTTATAAGAAATTTAAATACAAATTTTATTTACTGTTATGAGCCTCAAAAAGAATTTTATAAAAAATTAAAAAATTTAAAAAAAAAATATAATAAATTGAAACTTTTTAATTTTGGTTTAGGTGACAGAGTATATAATCAATATGTTTACTATCCATATATAAAAATACTTAATTCAAAATTTGTTTTATATGCTTATTCTTTCCCAGATAAAAAAGGCTTGAAACAGCAAATTTCTTTAGATTTTTTGTTAAAACCACACATTTACAAAGATAAAATAAAAATTAAAAAACTTATAATGCCTAAAAATAAAATTCATCTTATTAAAATTGACACAAATGGAAGTGAGTTTAATATAATAAATTCAATTATGCCTGTTTTAAAAAGAGATAAACCTGTACTTATTATAGAAAATAATAATATTAATAAAATTTATAAAAAAATTAAATTTTTAAAATATAAAAAATATACAGTTAAAAATAATAATCTTGAAATTCATACCAATCAAAAAAATATTAATGTCATATTTAAATAAAAATTTTAAATTTATTCTTATTTCGATAGTTTTGATTATTTGTTTTTATAGAAGTCCATTTATTTTTTTAAACGGTAGATTTTTAGCAGAGGACGGGTCTTTTTGGTTTAGCAACGCATATACTTATGGGTATGTAAAAGGTATTACGCAAATGTATCTTGGAACTCAATATTTTAATTTATGGGCAAATTTTTCATCAGTTGTTGCGAGCTTATTTCCAATAAATTATTCCCCATTAGTAATTGTTTATATGGCATTTATTGTCCAACTTTATCTTTATATTTATATTATTTTTGGACATTGTACTTTTTTAAAAACAAAATTAGATAAAATCATTGGAGTTTTTATAGTAATTGTGACACCTCCAATGGTACCGGCAGTTTGGCTTGCCTCAAATTTATCTCAAGTGTATTTAGCAATTTTAACCTTTTTAATTTTTTTTCAGGAAGAAAATAAAAAATATTTATTTAATAAATTCTCACCGTTTATATTATTCATATCAAGCTTATCCTCGATTTTACCTTGCATATTCAGTCCATTTTTTTTTTACAAATACATTATTAATAAAACTAAATTAAATTTTTATAATGCTATTTCAATTTTGATTGGAACTATCTTTCAATCAATAATTTTTTTTTCTATTAAAGTTATGGGCCTAGAATCTTTGAGTGATGGTCCGAGATATATTATTTCTTCTGAAAAAATTTTAAATTATTTTTATAATGTAATGGTAAAAAGTTTTTTTGGCAGGGACATAACTCAATTTATTTATAATAAAACTACTTTTCATCAGGACAGTCTGATATTGTTAATGTCATTATTTTTTTTCATTTTTTTATTCGCTATTTTTATAATTGCGTACAAAAAAAAAGACAAAGTTTTAAGTTTGCTTATATTTTTTTTTATAATTCAATCTTTTTTAGCAATTTATGCTGCAAAATTTGAACAAGTACAAGGTAGATATGCAGTAATACCAAGTATTTTGTTAATTTTTTCAATATACAGAACATACCAGGTTTCAGCAGGTTTATTAAAATATATTACGATGATTTTAATTCTATTTACTTTAATGACTGGATTATATGAATTTAAAAATAACAATATATATTCTGAATTATTAATTTGTAAGGGATGCCCAGATTGGAAATATGAAGTAGCAAAATGGAAAAAAGATCAAAATTACAAATTAAAGATTTGGCAGTATCCACAAAAAACCATGACTCTTGGTAAAAAAAAATAAAATGAAATAATGCTTTGACTTAGGTGTTAGATCCGAAACTTTAAAAATTAATTCTAATATATTTATTTAAAATAACTCCGTAATAATAACAATTTATAGAATACAGAAATATTTTAAACGAATAAACAAAAACAGCCTTTAAAAAATAATTTAGACTATATGGATCACCTGAATAAAGCAGACTATTAAAGCATATTATTAAGATAAAAGAATATAATAATAATAATTTAAAGTTTAATTTATTTATTAAATAAGGAAATGTAAGAGTTAAAAAAACTAATCTATAATCAAAATTAGAAGAAATTGCAAATGTACCAATAAAAATTCCACCACCAGCAAGAAGCATTTTTTTTTCTATCGATATTTCTTTGTAAATTTCTTTTGTTTTGCTAAAGCTAAAATTTATTAAGAATAAAAATAAACCATATAATATAAAAAAAATAGTTATTAATAATTTAAACAATTGATAATTATTATCATTGACTAAATATCCAAATTTCATTGAGTAAAAATACAAAGCTTTAGAAATAGAATTCGCTCCATAAGCAGGGATTAATGCATATTCTATAACATTGTTAGATATCAAAAAAATTTCCTCTCTTATTAAAAATAAATAAATTATTGAAAATGCGAGTATTAAAAAAAAAATTTTTTTTTTACCAATAAACATAAAAATGGAAAAAATAGGAAAAATCTTTAGCGCCACACTTATAAAGTAAAAAACTAATTGAATAATTTCTTTTTTATTTAAAAGTGCAAAATAAATAAGACAAAATATTATTATTTCAACATTAAGTCTTTCTATTAATATAAAATTTGTAGTTGAAAAAAAAAATATTAATAGAAAAAAACCAAGTGCTTTACTTTTAAACCTAAAATAAAAATCAATTAGCACATAAAAATATGTAAAAAGTATCAAGAAACTTACAAACTTAAAATTAAATTCATTATTTAAATTTAAAATATCAGTTAAATTTAACCATACAGATGGATATATTAAAAGTTTGTGTATTGAGTGGCTTTCTGGATTTTCAATATAAGGATTTAGACCCATTTTTTTGTATGATAAAAAAATATTTAGTGCGTCAAAATCTGAAAACGCAGGTGTAACGGAAGGAACATTCAAAAAACTCCAGAAAGTTAACCAAAAAATCTCGTTATATGATAAAATTATTATAATTAATGATAATGAAATTGATAATAATATCTTTAAGATTAAGTGTTTAGATGAAACATCCATAATCTATATATTTTTAATCTTAATTAAGTAAAGATGAATTAAGCCTAAAAGTGATTGAAGTATAAGTTTAAAATTAACTGAACTTTCTCCTCTTTTTCTATTTACAAAAATTGTAGGCATTTCTCGAATTTTATAATTATGCAATTTTATTGTAAGTAAAATTTCTGAGAGAACTATAAATCCATCACCAATTTTTCCACATTTATTTGAAATTAATTTAACTGATTTTTTTGAATAAATTCTATAACCATTCGTATAATCAGATACGTCAACATTTAACAAAATTTTTGCTAAAATATTTGAAATTTTTGAAAATATTAATCTAAAAATACTCCAGTTATAGATTTTACTCTCTTTTAAATATCTGCTTGCAATAAGTAAATCAATTTTATTTTTCATAAAGTACTTCAATTTTTTTTTTAACTCATTTGGATTATGAGAAAAATCAGCATCCATCTCAACAAATATTTTATTTTTTTTATTTGTTAAAGCTTTTTTAAAACCATAAAGTACAGCTGACCCTCTACCCTTTTTATTTTTTCTTAAAACATATGTTATTTTTCTTTTTGTGAAAAATTTACTTAAATCTAAATTTTTTGTGTCATCTATTATATAAATATGACATTTTGGTAAAATTTTTAATATTTTGTTAGTTAATTTAAAAATATTTTCTTTCTCATTATATGTGGGTATTATGATTGCAATATTTTTCATTTTAATAAAAATATTTTAAATTTTTTTTAAATTTTTTTGGCTTCCATCCTAAACCTTTAAGCTTATCACTATTACTAATCAAAAAGGTTGGTTTATTGTTTTTAACAAAAACTATTTTTTTGTTATATTTTTTTGCAATCATATTAGCTATAGTCTTTAAACTAAATTTTTTTCCACTTCCTATATTAAAAATTCCACTAGTATTATGATTATACAAAGTTTTAATCGCACACACTATATCTTTGGTAGGGATAAAATCCCTATAATGATTTAAATTTGACAAATAAACATTTTTATTTTTGCTTGTTTTAATTTTTGTTATTAAACTTGGAATTATAAAAGATTTTTTTTGTCTTTTATCTGTGAAGCTGAATATTCTGCCTATACAAAACTTTGTATTTTTATTTTTGAAGTTTTTTTCAACTATTTTTTCACCATCTCTTTTAGTAAATCCATATTTAGAATAAGGTTCGATTTTACTTTTTTCACTTAACTTAATATCTTTATTTAAGGCTGAGTAAACATGGGATGTAGATGCATAAAAAAACCATTTTGGTGGATTTAATGAATTTAAAATAGCATTTGTTATATTTAGTGTTCCCTTAACATTTACTGATCTTGCTTTTTTATAATTTTTATCAACTTTATTAGTTGGCACTATTGCCGCTAAATGTAATACAAGATCAAATTTGTTTGAATTTAACCATTTTAAAATTTTATTATAATTTTCTATATTGTTTTTATATGGATAGAATTTATATGGAAGAGCTTCTCTGATACGTTTTCCTAATACACCATTTGCTCCAGTAATTGCACATTTCAACATTAGAAATTATTAACATTAAGCAACAAATTTGTAATCTTGTTTATTTTTGATCTATCAAGAATTTTAGTCGGCAAACCAATAAAAAAACCCTTATCCTCTATTTCTTGTGAATTTTTAAGCTCATTCCTTTTATATTTTATATTATATTTTTTAATTGCTGGTTGATTAGCAAAATTTCCACTTATTATTGGTCTAGTTTCAACATTATTTTTATTTAAGTATTTTAAAAATCTTTTTTTTGATTTAATCGTCTTTTTTTTAATGATTAATGGAAGCCCAAACCAACTTGGGTTTAAGTTTTTTTGAGGGCTGAAAAATAAAAATTGGTCATTCCATTTCTTTGATGATTTCAGAGATTTAATTAAATTATTTCTATTTTTTGCTCTTGTTTCCTTTAATTTATTTATTCTCTTGAATTGATTAAGACCAATAGCTGCTGTTATGTCTAATGGTCTTAAATTAAAGCCTTCATTAATAAAATTAAAACCTTTTATATTTTTTTTATTAATTTCTCTATCCCAACCATGAGCTCTAAGGGATTTTAAAATATTATAATCATCCTTGGAATTGCAAACTATCATTCCACCTTCGCCAGATGTTATTTGGTGAGAGTAATAAAATGAATAAGTCCCAAAATCACCATATGTGCCCAAGTATTTTTTTTTATATTTTGAACCTAATGCTTCACACGAATCTTCAATAAGTGTTATTTTCTTACTGCTTAAAAAATTTTTTATTTTGTCCATTTCAGAACAGTTACCAAGAACATTTAATATCATTACTGCTCTCGTTCTTTTTGTAATTTTTTTTTTTAATAGTTTTAAGGTCAAGAGTGAATGTATTTAAATTTACATCAGCAAATACAGGTTTAAGACCAGCTTGTACAATTGGCCACAAAGAAGTGGACCAACAAAGTGCTGGAATAATACATTCGTCTCCTTTTTTAAGTTTATACTTTCTATACGGGTTAATTAAACAGAATAAAGCTAAAAGGTTTGCAGATGATCCCGAATTAACCATTAAAGCATATTTTGCGCCAATTTTTTTTGCAAAATACTTTTCAAATTTTTTAGTCACTTGAGACATCGTCAGTCTTCCACTCAGTAAAACTTTTGATGCCTCTTGTAAATCTGATGACGAATATCCATCAGTTAATAAAGGGTATGAAAATTTTTTATTTTTACTTAATTTTTGTGTAAATATTTTTTTTATTAATTGAAGCTTTTTACTATATTTCATTAATTATTATCAGAAACTTGGGTCTTCATGTCCTCTTTTTTAATACCTGCTACCTCTACTGGTTTTTTCATGGCATCTCGTCTAAATGGTTCCCCTAATTCCTGATTAAGAATAATTTCTATAAAAGTTGTAACTCCTTTTTTTTGATCTTCGCATGACTGTTTAATTGCTTTTGTAGTTTCTTCCATGGTTTTAACAGTTACACCTTTTAAACCACAAGCGTTTGCGACTTTTGCGTAACTCAATTCAGGATCAAGTTCAGTTCCAACAAAATTGTCATCAAACCATAAAATTGAATTTCTTTTTTCTGCTCCCCATTGATAATTTCTAAAGATTACCATAGTAATTGCTGGCCATTCCTCTCTTGCACAAGAACTCATTTCATTCATGCTTATTCCAAAAGCTCCATCTCCTGCAAAACCAATTACAGGTGTATCTGGACAACCAATTTTTGCACCTAAAATAGATGGAAAACCATATCCACAAGGACCAAATAAACCTGGGGCTAAATACTTTCTACCCTTTTCAAATGTTGGATATGCATTTCCTATTGCACAGTTATTTCCAATATCACTGGAAATTATAGCGTCAGATGGTATAGCTTCCTGTATAGCTCTCCACGCTTGTCTTGGAGACATTCTATCTTTATCTCGTTTCCTTGCCTCTTTATTCCAAACAGTTCCTGGGTCATCTTCTTCATGATCTAACCCTGTTAAAGTTTGAAGCCATGCTGATTTAGTTTGATGAATTAAATTTTTTCTTTCTTCTCTTCCACTATCTCCAGCACTTTTTGATAATTTTTCCAAAATTTGTTGAGAAACCATTTTTGCATCTCCACAAATTCCGACAGTCACCTTTTTTGTAAGACCAATTCTGTCAGGGTTCATATCTACCTGAATAATTTTTGCATTTTTTGGCCAATAATCTATCCCATATCCTGGTAATGTTGAGAAGGGATTAAGTCTTGTACCTAATGCAAGAACTACATCGGCTTTAGAAATTAATTGCATACCCGCTTTTGATCCGTTGTATCCTAAAGGTCCAACTGCCAAAGGATGACTTCCAGGAAAACTATCATTATGCTGATAACCGTTACAAACTGGTGCATCTAATTTTTCTGCAAGTTTTTTACAATCTTCAATGGCATTTCCAATAACAACTCCAGCACCTGA
>MDTG01134442.1_pt1 | contig 14816 bp, 17 predicted proteins | sample 811421 | NCBI WGS metagenome assembly MDTG01 (sample SAMN05326645, study PRJNA326480) | marine metagenome | isolation source: seawater | place: Pacific Ocean: South East | collected 2011
ATTATTTATTTTAATCAGCGGTTTTGGTAAAATATGGCCATATTTTTTAAATCTTAAACCTTCACCCGCCATAGGCATAATACCAATAAAATTTTTTAGATTTTTATTTCGCATATAAATTTATGTTTATTTTTTTTATTTGATATATTGATATATTTTTAATTGATTGTTTTCTTCTTATATTAGTTAATTTAAACATGTTTATAAAATTTTTTTGATTTTTTTTCATAGAAATAGATGCAATCGTAAAATGAGGTTTCCAATTACTCTTTATGAATGGATATCCAAAAAGTTTATAATTTTTATTCATTAAGTTGTCATTAAATTTTTGCTTTTTTTTAAGAGCAAATTTACTAAATAAATCTACAATCATCTTTTGAAGATTATTTAAAAAAAGATTTTTCTTTAATTTTATTATGTAAGTATTTTTTTTTGTAATAGGATCATTAAAAAAAACATCTGTTTTATCTATCTCGAAACTTTTTCTTCTTTTAATCAAAACTCGATTTATTTTTTTAATTTCTTTTAAATTTTTCTTTGATGTTTCAAAAACGTAAATTGTGCAGTGAGGTATGTGGTTTAAGTAAGTTTGTACTCCAAAATTTCTTTTTACGTTATTTTTAAAAAAAAGGATTTTTTTTTTAATTGAACTATTTGGTAAAATAAATATTCCTAGCTTAATCATATAATTGATTGAAAATATTTTGTTGATCTATCCTATTTATATTTGAGTAAATATAACGACCTTTTTTTAAAAATTGAAAAATTTTTAAATGGTCTATTTTAATTTTAAAAGCATCATACAAATTAATTTTAAGTATTATTGATATAAGAACTCTTAAAAAAAAACTGTGGGAAATTATTAGAATTTTTGAACCATTTTTATACCTATTCAAAAACTTAAGAAATTTTATCGCTCTTTTCTTCACATCATTTGAATTTTCTCCCCCAGGGAATTTTACATCTATTTTTTTCTGCCATTTTTTAAATAGGTATGGAAATTTATTTTTTGTTTCTCTTAAAGTTAAACCGTCAGCTTTACCATAATCTATTTCATTTATTAAATCATTTACTAAATATTTTGGTGAATGAAAAAAATCTTTTGTCATTTCAGAGCGAAGCGAGTTACTAATTATTATATAATCATATCTTATATTATTTTGTTTTTTTTTAGGTATTGAAATTATTTTTGGATTGCTTCTAATTCCTATAAATTTATTTTTTTGGTTTAGAGATGTTTTTGCATGTCGCAAAAAATTTAATTCTATATATTCTTTTTTTATCTTATGGATATAATGATTAAAATCTTTTAAAAAATCAAAAGCCAAATTAATGGTGTTTTTCTTATAAACTAGTTTTTTATTTTCTTTATTTTTTTTAAGAATTTTAAATTGATTTAAATTCTTGATATTATTTTTTGTTATTTTTAGAAATAATTTATCGAATTTTTTTCCATCAACTTTAATATTTTTTTGAAAAATAAATTTGTAAAGATTTATTACTAAAAAATTTATAATGTGGTAAACAAATTCACCTCTATTTCTTGAGTCAATTTTGACATATTTTTTTTTTAAAAAGACTTTATTATTTTTAAAATAGTACCTTCTAATAGATATTTTTCCTTTTTTAATATCATTAAGATAATCTGTAGATGTTCTTCTTGAATCTGAAAAATCATTTAATTGTAATTTTTTCACTGGAAATATTTCTTTCAGAGACTTTCCTCTAAAAATCTTAGATCGTTCCCAGTCAAAACAAGTAAATGGGCTTTTTAATACATGATCAATGTGTGATTTAGTATCATAAATCATTAAATGGATTGGTAATGATTTATTTGAACTTAATTTCATTGGGCCAAATGTAGAATTAATTATTATATTATGTTTGAATTTTTTATTTTTTACTCTTTTTAGTATATTTAAAAAAACCTTTTTAGATAATTTTTTGCAGATTACTACAATGTCTAGGTCACCAATTTCTTCAATACTTTTTTCAGTGTAAGATCCAACAATCGATACAGATATTACATCTTTTACTTTGATCAATTCATTTATAATGGTTTGGCCAATTTTCATTTTTCATATCTTGCCAAAGTTTGTAAGCTCATAATTTTCCTTATTGGATTTGTATTATTTAAAACTTCAGAGCCTGAAACTACTTTCTCACTAATAAATTTATTTATAATTTTGCTTTTCACTCCTCCATCTACACAAACTGTAAAATTATTTCTTAATTTCATAGAATTTATTTTATCAATCAATTCATATGATTTTTCATTAAATTCTTGACCTGAAAGCCCTGGTTTTTTAATACTCAAAATTAAAATTTGTTTGAAATGAGAAATTAAATTTTCTAAATTTGAATACTCATTTATTGAATGTAAAACTATTCCAGGAATTTTATTTTTATCTTTAATTTTTTTTATTACCTCTGTTTTATTTTCAATTTCGTTATGAACATAAATAATATCAGAAAAATTTAATATATTGTCATTAATTAATGGTAAGGGATTTTTTGACATTATATGAGTTTCTATAGAATGGTTTGGCCAATAAGCTTTAACAGTTTCGAGTTTATAAAAATTTGGATTCAAAGCATTATCATTCATAGTTTTATCTACAATATCAACGTGAATGAAATCTGGATAAGGACCTACTTTTTTAAAAATAGTTTTAATATTCTCATAGCCGTTTGCGTAAATTGCAACACCAACTTTTCTAGTTTCTCTAAAAGAAAATTTGATATGAAAAAAATATGCTATTAAAAAAAAACTTCCTGAAATCAAAATTCTTGTTTCCTCAAAAGAATAGTTTCTTAGTTCTATTTGATTTCTTAAAATATATTGTGCTAAATAAGAACAGGTAGAAATTAAAAAGAAATATATTAACGATCTTTTTAAATATATTTTTGGTACATTAAAATTAAATTTTACATTAAAATAAAAAGCAAACAAAATTCCACTTACTAATGATAAGTGTAATATTATTTCATTTGTTGAAATATAATTGATGATTAACTTTCTTAAAAAAAGTTCAAAAATTAAAGAAAGAAAACCTATTATTATATAAAAAATTAAATGTTTCTTTTTATAAAAAAAAAAATTTATATTTCTTATAAAATCACTTTTGAAGATCATCTTTGACCATAATATTTCTTTTTTCCAAATTTTCTGTCAAAGTGTTTTTTTGATATATGTGCGGGTAATTTATTTTTAATTTTTAATTGTTCAGAGTAATAAGCAGTCTCAGATATAAACTCTAACATTTCAGAATAATTAACGGCACTATCAAATGTTTTTCCCCAACAAAATGGTCCATGACCAGCAACAATAACACCAGGACAGGTAGTGGTATTGTATTTTAATTTCTTTAATAAACTTACTATCAGGTAACCTGTATTTTTTTCATACTCTTTAAGTTGTTGTTTTTTTAAATAACTTGTTACTGGAACTTTTCCATACCAATAATCAGAGTGAGTTGTTCCATAGACAGGAATTGATTTACCTGTCTGAGCCCATGCGGTGGCATATTTTGAATGAGTGTGTGAAATACTTTTTATCTCGGAGAAAGTTTTATACAAAATTTGATGAGTTGGTGTATCAGTTGAGGGTCTGTATTTCCCATATACTTTTTTTCCATCGTTAATTCTAATGATAGGGCACTCTTTAATATCAATTTTATTTGGTACAACTCCGCTAGGTTTAATTGTAAAATAATTTTTATCAATTTTTACACTTACGTTAGAGAAAGTCTGAATACTAAGTTCTTTTTTAACTAGCCTAATATTCTGTTTCTTACATTCTTGGGCGTAGATTTTATATTTTTTTGACATAATTTATTTATTTTTAAATGTATAAATATTTGTATATTAATTTATTGACGTAATTAAAGCAAAATATTAATGATCTGATGAAAAATATCCTAATATATAATTCTGGAGGTGGATTAGGCGATTCGATTCAACTTTTTACCTTATTGTTAAGTCTTAAAAATCATTTTAAAAAAACCAAATTTTTTTATTTAGGTGCTCATCAAAACCATTTCGAAGGAAAATTAAAAGAATATGATATTAAGATCGAAACCTTAGATCTTAGTTTAAAATACTTTGGATTTAGATGGTGGCATTTATTTTTCGTTAAAAAAAAAATATCTAAAAAAGCTTATGGAAAATTTGACCTAATAATAGATTTGCAGTCTAAATTTCGAAATTCTTTAATTTTGAAAAAAATACCTCATGATCAATTTTATTCAATGACTTTAAAAGGTGTTTTCTGTTCCAAAAGAATTAGATCTGTGAGCAATGATCATATTGAAAACTTAAGTTTATTTTTAGAAGAAGATTTAATTCCAGTAAGTTTTGATGTAAAGAAACTTCCCAAAAAAATATTGGCTGAAGCAAAAAGATTGCTTCCAGACTCTAACTATGTTGGCTTTTCTTTAACTCAAGGAAATGAATATAGGAAAAAAAGTTGGTCGATATATAAATTTACTGCTTTAGCAAATAAAATAACTTCCAAAAAAAAAATTCCAGTTTTTTTTATTGAGAAAGATAAAATTGATTTGATTGAAAAAATAAAAAATCAAGTACCGTCTGCAATTTTTCCAGAGTTAAATTCTAAATTAGCTTGTCCTGCACTGGTAACAGCTTTAGCAGCAAGACTTAATATAGCTGTATCAATTGATAATGGTATTATGCATATGATTTCTCTTGCCAATATACCAATGATCGTTTTATTTGGCCCTACTAATTCTGACAAATTTGCACCAAGAAACAAATATACAAAAATTTTAGATAGTAAAAAAATTCATAAAACCAATAATATAAATTCAATTGATATAGATGAAGTATTAAGTTTGATTTAGTTTAATAAATCTTAAAAAATTTATAAAGTTTATCCTTTAAATTTGTTTGATTTGAAATTATTCTATTAAAAAATCTTAAATTATATTTCGTATTAATTTTATATTTTTTTTTAAAATCATTTTTTTTAAAATATATATTTTTTTCATTATTAATTTTTTTTTCAATAGATACCACTTTTGTTACGTAATATTTTTTTCTCTTTAAAAAATTTCGAATTTCGCTAACAGTATTGCTATGTTGATAAAGGGCCTTTTGCTTATTGATAGCCGCTTCTAAAACTCCTTGATCAACTATTGTTATCAAATTTTCCAATCCTTTTAAAACTTTAAGATCATTTCCTTGTGTATCTATATGTAAATAATTAATTTTATTTATCTTATTCAACTTACAATATTTTTTAAGCGTGATACCTTTAACTTTGATTTGTTTAATAAATTTACAATGTGTTTCTGCGTACCCAGGCCAGGTTCTTTTAATATTCTTTGAGAATTTTTGGAGAGAAGATACAGTCGGATTTACAGCAATGTTAAATTTTAAAAATATATTTTTATCGCTAACTGCATAATTTTTAATTTTAAAATTGCAAATTGTTTTACCTAGAAATTTTTCAATTTTTTTTTTGTTTGATTTAACAACATTTACCATATCTGGATTAGCTTCAAAAGCATGAACCATCATGTCTTTATTTTTTATTGCTAGTGCGAGTCCGTCTAAGCCATTAAAAGCGCCGACATCAAAAATATGATTAATATATTTCATAAATATCTACAATTTAAATTTTTTAATTTTTTTATATTGGATCATTTTTTTAAGATCTTTATCAACTTGCATTAAAGATTTTTTTGAATTTGAGCGAGAAACTATAGAGACTCCAACTTTACCTAATCTAAAAAAAGGATAACTTCCAATATCTACTTTTTTTATAAATTTTTTTTGAATATCGCCAAGATCTTTTGAAATATTGCTTTCTACTGTAAAAAGATTTGTTGTTGTGCTGAAAACTTTTAAGCCTGTTTTGAGAAATTTTTTACAATTTTCAATCATTGAATTCAAAATTGATGGGACGCCCGGTAAAGAGATAACGTTTTTTGTTATGAAACCAGGAGCTCCGCTTGAAGGGTTATAAATTAATTTACAATTTTTAGGAAGTTTAGACATCTTTTTTCTTCCATCATTAAAATTTTTTTTACCATAATATTTTTCAAGAATTTTATATGCTTCCTTATGATACTCGTAATTTAATCCAAAAGCTTTAGCTATCGATTGAGCTGTAATATCATCATGGGTTGGACCTATTCCTCCGGTTGTAAAAACATAATTAAATTTTTTTGATAAAAGTTTTATGTTTTTAATAATAATTTTTTCAACGTCAGGTATAATTCTTACCTCCGGAACAGAAATACCACACTTTGAATTCAACCAATTACATATAAAAGCGACATTTTTATCTTGTGTCCTTCCAGATAAAATTTCATTACCTATAATTAAAATTGCTGCGTTTATTTTTTTATTTTTTTTCAACATAGGTTATTACTTATACATGAACTTTGAAAAAACATTAATATCAGGAGAATTTGTTAAAAGATACAAGCGTTTTCTTGTTGATATTAAAATTAATAATAAAATAATCACTGCACATTGCCCAAACACTGGTTCAATGATGGGTTTGTTAAAGAAAGGAAATAAAGTATGGTTGAGTGATGCTAATAACCCTAAAAGGAAGTTGAAGTATACTCTCCAAATAATTGAAGATAATAATTCGAAAGTTGGTATTAATACTCATCTAACCAATAAAATAGTTTTTGATGCACTTAAAAAAAATTTGATTCAAACATTTCAAGATGCCGATAATATTCAAAAAGAAGTAAAATTTGGTAAAAATACAAGATTTGATTTTTTAATTTTAAAAAATAAAAAAAAATATTTTCTTGAAGTAAAAAATGTTACTTTATCAAGGTCTAAAGGTGTAGCTGAATTTCCAGACTCAGTTACCGCAAGGGGTTTAAAACACCTTGATGAATTACTAAAAGCAAAAAATAACGGATATGAAATTTATCTGCTATTTTTAATACAGAGAGAAGATTGTGAAATATTTAAAATTGCTAAAGATATAGACTTTAAATATAGAGAGTTAATAACAAAAGCTGTTAAAAAAAAATTAAATATTCTTTGCTATGATTGTAAATTTTCATCAAAAGGAATAAAACTTAACTCAAGAATTAATTTTGAAATTAATGATTAAAGACTATAAAGAAGCTTTCGAAAAAACAAGGATTGCAGGAGCAATTGCTGCAGGCGCATTACAAGAAGTGGCTAAAATAGCTAAACCTGGAATTAATACTAATTCAATCGATAAACTTTGCTATGAATATATTAACGATCATGGTGCATACTCAGCACCTTTGTTCTATAGAGGTTTTCCTAAATCATGTTGTACATCAACTAATCACATTGTTTGTCATGGAATTCCATCAGAAAAAATTTTGAAAGATGGAGATATTATTAATGTCGATGTAACGGCTTTCAAGAATGGTTGGCATGGAGATACAAGCAGAACTTTTGAAATTGGGGAGGTGTCAATCAAAGCAAAAAAATTAATAGAAACTACTTATGAAGCTATGATGAAAGCAATTAGTATAATAAAAGAAAATGTCTATTTAGGAGATATTGGATCAACCATCCAAAAATATGTTGAGGCAGAGGGTTTTTCAGTTGTTCAAGATTTTTGTGGTCATGGAATTGGTCAGTTATTTCATCAGGAGCCTAGTGTTTTACACTATGGAAGAGAGGGAACGGGAGAAAGAATTAAAACGGGTATGATATTTACAATAGAACCAATGATCAATCTTGGAAATTATGAAACTAAAACACTTAAAGACGGGTGGACTGCAGTTACAAAAGATAAATCCTTGTCTGCACAATTTGAACATACTATAGGAGTAACAAAAGAGGGATTTGAAATTTTCACGTTACCAAAAAAGTAGAATTTAAATGATTGAAAGATATTCTAGAAAAGAAATAAAATATATTTGGGATGATTACAACAAATATTCCTTATGGTTAGAAATTGAATTAGCTGCAGCTGAAGCTATGGAAAAATTGAAAATTATTCCAAAAGGTGTAGTCAAAAAAGTCAAGTCAAAAGCAAAAATTAATGTAAAAAAGATTTTACAAATTGAAAACAATGTTAAACACGATTTAATTGCATTTTTAACATCTATTACGGAAAAAGCAGGTGAAGAGGCAAGATATTTACACAAAGGTATGACATCATCTGATGTTTTAGACACTTGTTTTAATATACAATTAAAACAATCCGGTAAAATTTTATTAAAAGATTTGGATCAGTTATTAGGTTCAATTAAGCAGCAAGCCACTAAACATAAATTTACACTGTGTATTGGAAGAAGTCATGGAATTCATGCAGAACCTATAACTTTCGGTCTTAAAATGTTGTCCTTTTATCAAGAATTTTTGAGAAATAAAATAAGACTAGAAAACTCAATTAAAGAGATTTCTACATGTGCAATTTCAGGTGCAGTTGGAACTTTTGCAAATGTTGACCCTAGAGTAGAAAAATTAGTTGCAAAAAAACTAAAACTTAATATTGAACCGATTTCTACTCAGGTTATACCACGAGATAGACATGCTCAATTTTTTTCTACACTTGGGATAATAGCCAGTTCAGTCGAGAGATTAGCAGTGGAAATAAGACATTTACAAAGAACAGAAGTTTTAGAAGTTGAAGAATTTTTCGGAAAAAAGCAAAAGGGATCTTCAGCAATGCCTCACAAAAAAAACCCTATTCTAAGTGAAAACCTAACGGGTTTAGCAAGGCTGATCAGATCTAGTGTCATCCCAGCTTTAGAAAATGTTGCTTTATGGCATGAGCGGGATATCTCTCATTCAGCAGTTGAGAGAAACATTGGTCCAGATACCACAATTACCTTAGATTTTGCATTAGCAAGATTAGCGAACGTGATAAAAAATTTAAATATTTACCCAAAAAACATGCAAAAAAATTTAGATATAACAAATGGAATTTTTTTTTCACAAAGAGTTTTGTTAGAACTTACAACCGTAGGAGTATCAAGAGAGACAGCTTATAAAATTGTTCAGAAAAATGCTATGAACGCTTGGAAAGAAAATACATCATTTTTAAACAATATTTTGTCAGATAAAAAAGTTACTAGCAAAATACCTGTTAATAAACTTAAAAAGTTATTTAATTTCAGTTACCATACGAAAAAAATTAATATAATTTTTAAAAGAGGTCTAAAAAAAGTAGTAAAATGATTAAAGGAAATAAATTATACGAGGGTAAAGCTAAAATAATTTATGAAACACAAGATAAAAATCTTGTTATTCAACACTTCAAGGATGATGCAACAGCTTTTAATAATTTAAAGAAAGCAAAAGTTGAAGGTAAAGGGGTTTTAAATAATAGAATATCAGAGTATATATTAACTAGTTTATCTCAATCAGGAATAAATACACATTTCGTTAAAAGGTTAAATATGAGAGAACAATTAATAAAAAAAGCAGATATTTTTCCTATTGAATTTATTATCAGAAATATTGCGACCGGCTCATTAACGAAAAGACTAGGTGTACCTGAGGGTACTATTTTAAACAAACCATTATTAGAATACTGTTATAAAAAAGATGAATTAAATGATCCTTTAATATCAAGAGACCACATCTTTACTTTTGGATGGGCAAGTGAAATTGAGATCGCCAGTATAGACAAAATGTCATTAAGAATTAATGATTTACTAACTGGGATGTTTAGAGCAATTGGTATAAAATTAATTGATTTTAAAATTGAATACGGCAAAACATGGACAAAAGAAACCGATAAAAAAGAAATTGTTTTAGCAGATGAAATTAGTCCAGATACATGTAGGCTTTGGGATTCAAAAACTGAAAAAAAATTAGATAAAGATAGATTTAGAAAAGATTTAGGAAATATAATTCAAGGGTATCAAGAAGTTGCAAGAAGACTAGGCATAATGCCTGAAGAAACAAATATAAGTGAAGTAAATTTTGGCAAAACAATTCCAATTAAATTCAAGAAAAAATAAGTTGAAATTTTCAGTCACAGTTACACTTAAAAAAGATGTGTTAGATCCTCAGGGAAAAGTTGTTCAAAACACTCTAATTAATTTAGGTATGGAAAATTTAAAAAATATTAGACAAGGTAAATTTTTTGAAATCGAAATTGAAGAAAAAGATGGAAGTATTGCTGAGAAAAAAATTAACGAAATGTGTAAGAAACTTTTAGTCAATTTAATTATAGAAGATTACAAAATAAATAAATTATAATGAAATCTTCAGTAATTGTATTCCCAGGCTCAAATTGTGATCGTGATATCGCCGTTGCTTTAGAAAAAATGCAATTTAAAAACAAGATGGTATGGCACAAAGAAACTTTTTTACCCAAAAGCGATCTAATTGTTATTCCTGGTGGTTTTTCCTTTGGAGATTATTTGCGATCAGGTGCGATTGCTGGAAAGTCTTTAATAATTGATGAGGTTATTAAAGCGGCAAACTCAGGCTGTTTAATATTAGGTATTTGTAACGGATTTCAAATTTTAACAGAGACCGGTTTGCTTAATGGGACATTGCTTAGAAATAAAAATTTAAAATTTATAAATAAAGACGTAAATATAAAAGTAATTAATAATACAACAAAATTTTCAATAAAATATAGATTAAATCAAGTTTTAAAAATAAATATCGCTCACAATGAGGGTAATTTTTTTACAAACACTCAAAATCTTGAAATGCTAAAAAAAGAAAATTTAATTGCTTTTAAATATTGTGATGAAAAAGGTAATGTAGATGAAGAATCAAATCCTAATGGTGCATTGGAAAATATTGCGGGAATATACAACGCAAAAAAAAATATTTTGGGTATGATGCCCCACCCAGAAAGAATGATTGATGATATTACGTCTAGTACAGATGGGATTAATCTATTTTCTAGTCTACTTAATTGAAATGAAAATTACTGAAGAAATTATAAAAAAACATGGTTTAAATGATAAAGAATTTAAAAAGATTCAAAAATTATTAGGACGAAATCCTAATTTCCTTGAGCTTGGTATTTTTTCTGCAATGTGGAATGAACATTGCTCATATAAATCATCTCGCTTACATTTAAAAAAACTACCGACCAAAGGCAAACAAGTAATACAAGGCCCTGGGGAAAATGCAGGGGTGATTGATATAGGTGACGATGATGCAATAATTTTTAAAATCGAGAGTCACAATCATCCATCCTACATTGAACCTTATCAGGGAGCCGCAACTGGGGTGGGTGGAATTTTAAGAGATGTTTTTACGATGGGTGCAAGACCCATAGCATTGCTTAATTCAATACATTTTGGTTCACCTTCACATCCAAAAACAAAAAGTCTTTTAAATGGGGTGGTTGGTGGAATAGGTGGTTATGGAAATTGCATTGGTATACCAACTGTTGCTGGTGAAACAAAATTTAATCAAACTTATAACGAAAACATTCTAGTTAATGCAATGGCCGTGGGTCATGCAAAAAAAGATAAAATTTTTTACTCTAAAGCTAAGGGGGTTAATAAAGCTGTGGTCTATGTTGGTTCAAAAACTGGACGAGACGGTATTCATGGGGCTTCAATGTCCTCTGCAGAATTTGATGATAATTCAGAGGAAAAAAAGCCAACCGTGCAAGTAGGAGATCCTTTTACTGAAAAATTATTGTTAGAAGCATGTTTAGAATTAATGAAAGATAAATCAATTATCTCTATTCAAGATATGGGTGCAGCTGGATTAACTTCATCAAGTGTAGAAATGGCTTCAAAAGGTTCTCTAGGAATTGAATTAGATCTAGAAAAGGTTCCATGTAGAGAAGAAAATATGACACCATATGAAATGATGCTTTCTGAAAGCCAAGAGAGAATGCTAATTGTTTTAGAGGATAATAAGGAGGAACATGCAAAAAAAATTTTTTCCAAATGGGATTTAGATTTTGAAGTCATAGGTAAAACAACTAGCTCAAAAAATTTAACTTTAAAATTTAATCAAAAAAAAGTTGCAGAGATTCCTATTGATGCATTATCATCTGAAGCTCCAGTTTATGATAGAAAATGGATTAAAAAAAAATTACCACAGAAAGAAATTAATCTAAAAAAATTAAAAAAAATTAAAATTGAAGAGGCTTTAATAAAAATTTTATCTGGCCCAAATCACTCAAATAAAAGTTGGATAACAAATCAATATGATCAAATGGTAATGTGCGACACTATTCAAAAATCTGGATCTGATGCTGCTATAATAAGGATACATAATAAAGATAAAGCTATAGCTGTCTCCGTTGACTCATCAGCTAATTATTGTAAATCAAATCCTATAACTGGTGGAAAACAAATTGTATGTGAAAATTGGAGAAATTTAATATCGGTAGGAGCAAAACCTCTTGCAATAACTAATTGTTTAAATTTTGGAAATCCTGAAAACGAAGAGATAATGGGTGAATTTATTGAATGTTTAGACGGAATAAAGGAAGCATGTGAATTTTTAAATTATCCTATAGTGTCTGGGAACGTATCTTTTTATAATGGAACTAATAGAAAAAATATTTTCCCTACTCCAGTAATCGGTGGGGTTGGTTTAATTAGTAAATTATTTAAACCTCTAGGCCATAATTTTAAGAATGAAAATAATAATATAATATTAATTGGTAAAACTTTTGGACACCTTGGACAAAGCTGTTTTTTAAAAGAAAATTATTCAATTATTGATGGAAAACCACCAGAAGTAAACTTGATTAATGAAAAGAATAACGGAGAAATAGTTTTAAATTTAATTGAAAAAAACTTAATTGTTTCCTGTCATGATGTTTCAAGTGGTGGATTAATTACAGCTTTATCAGAAATGGCTATGTCGACTAATTTAGGGATAAAAATTGAAAAACCTGCAAAATCAAGAAATCTAACAGAATATTTATTTGGAGAGGACCAAGGAAGATATATTCTTGAAATAAAAAATGAAAATATTGGAAAAATCGAAAATTTTTTAAATACAAATAATATTTATTTTGAAAATATAGGAAAAACGCAAAAAAATTATTTTGAAATCACAGGTGAAATGAAGATTGACACAAATGACCTATTTAAATTAAATAATCAATGGTATAAAAATTACTAATGCCATTACCAGCTAATGAAATAAAAAAATTAATAAAAGAAACGATACCAGACGCTCATATAGAAATTACCGACTTAAGAGGAGATAACAATCATTATACCGCACTTATAAAATCAAAAATATTTAATAATTTGAGCAAGATTGATCAACATAAGTTAGTATATAAATCTCTTAAGGGGAAAATGGGAAACGAATTACATGCGTTATCAATTACAACTGAGGGTAAATGACCGATATAAAACAAATTATCAGTGACATTATTAAAGAAAATAGTGTTTGTTTATTTATGAAAGGAACACCTGAGAGTCCTCAGTGTGGGTTTTCAATGGCTGTAACAAATATATTGAAACATTTAAATATAAAGTTTGAAGCAATAAATGTTTTAGAAGATGAAAAAATGAGGCAGGCCATCAAAGAATTTAGTGATTGGCCAACAATACCACAGCTTTATATTAATGGTGAATTTATTGGAGGATGTGACATTGTTAAAGAGATGTTTGAAAAAGGAGAGCTCAAAAAACTTCTTTTAAATAAAAAATTAATTTAATTTTTTTGATATAAAACATATATCCGAAATATCTAAATTTCCCTTATATGTGTTGATAGTATCTATAGAAGAAAATAAATATTGTTGATCATCGATATTAAAGAATGAAGATTGAAATTGCTCTTTTAGACTTATTTTCTTTAGAAGATCCTCCACTAAAATATCATCTACATCTTTATTATGACTAAAATAGTTCGGATGTTTAAAATCCTCGATAATAAATATCCCCCCTTTTTTTACATATTTGAAAAAAAAATTAAAGCAAAATAAAATATCGCTCAGCTTATGTGAACCATCATCAATAATTAAATCAAATTTATTAAAATTATTTTTTAAAAAAATTTTTTTTAAGACGATTTTTACTTTATCTATATTTCTTATATTTAATCCATAAACATCAATATTTTTTGAGGTATATTTGAAATTAGATATATTTATATCAAGACAAAAGATTTTAGAATTTGTAAAGTATTTTGAAAATGCCACTGCTGATGCTCCTGCATATGATCCCAATTCTAAAATATTTAAATCATTTTTTTTTAACTTTTCTAAATGCTTAATGTAATATTTTGAAAAACCATGACCTTGAGAATTATTTAATTTGAATAATTCAGCTTTATCACTCCCATAAAAATGAAATAAATTATCTAGTGAATTATCTAAAAGATTATCTTTATCAACAGAAATTTTTTTTTTAAGTTTATAAATTAATTTTCTCTTAAATAAGCTTAAAAAGTTCAATTATCTTGAATAATATTCAATTACTAAGTTTGGCTCCATTATGACAGGATATGGAACTTCAGAAAATTTTGGTGTTCTAATAAGTTTGACGGTTTTATTTTTATCATCAAGTTGAATATACTCAGGTATATCACGTTCTTTGCTTTGTAGTGACCCATCAATTACATTTAGTTTTTTTGATTTTTCTCTAACTTCAATTACATCTTTATCTTTAACAAGGTAACTTGAAATATTAACTCTTTTTTTATTTACGTTAATATGCCCATGATTAATTATCTGTCTCGCAGAAAAAACGGTCGGTGCAAACTTTGCTCTATAAATAATAGTATCCAATCTACTTTCAAGTATAGCAATTAAATTTTCAGTAGTGTCTCCCTTTTTGGATAAAGCTTTTCGGTAAATGTTTCTAAATTGTCTCTCATTAATATTGCCATAATAAGCTTTTAATTTTTGTTTTGCTTGTAGTTGCACACCATAATCA
>MDTG01385217.1_pt1 | contig 14816 bp, 7 predicted proteins | sample 811421 | NCBI WGS metagenome assembly MDTG01 (sample SAMN05326645, study PRJNA326480) | marine metagenome | isolation source: seawater | place: Pacific Ocean: South East | collected 2011
AACCGACCGGGCTACTTCGCCGCTCATGTCATAGACGGCCATGAGTTCGGTCGCGAGCTTGAAGGCCCGGGGAAGGTCTCTGGCCGAAGCATATGCGGACGCAGCCTTGCCCAGCTGCTGGTAGCGATCGTCCGCGGAAGGATACTCGGCAAGGTAGTTCCTCGCTGCGGTCTCCACTTCAGAAGCTGGACGCTTGGCCTGGACGAGGGCTTCGATGAGGTGGCCATGAGTCTGGCGGGAATCTTCTCCCAGCGCCCTGCGGAAGGAGGCCACTGCGTTGACATGCTGTCCCAGGCGGGTTTCGAAGATCCCGGCTGACTGCCAGAGTACCTGCTTCTCCCGTGCGATGAGCGGGGCGTTGCGCCGCAGGAGGACCTTGGCGATGGCGAGCCCTTCGGCCCAGAGTTCGGCCCGGGTGGCCATCTCGAGTCCGACGAGGCCGCAGCCGGTCATGATGGTACTGGCGGGAAGTTTCCCGACCATCGCGCTGGCGAGTCCGGTGGCCTGCCGGAATCCCTCCACGCTCTTGGCCTCCTGATAGAGGAGGAGGGCGCCTACGCCGTCCTGCGCGACTCCACCCTGTCGCCAGGAGGCGTCCAGTTCGCGGGCGGCTTGCAGGTGCCGGCCGGTCCGCTCATAGGTTGTGGCCATGTGTCGCCGCACCTCCAGGGCGAGCTCATGGCCAGGAAACTTCTCCTTGAACTGGCGGCCGGTCGTGATCACGTCGCCGTGACGGCCGGTGATGGCATATCCTTCAACCAGCTTGTGCAGGATCTCGGCCCTCCTGGGATGGTTTGTCTGCGCCCGGGAGAATTTCCCGGCCGTGCGGATGATGCCGAAGAGCTGCTCGTCTGACTCATAGAGCTCGATGAGCTCAAGCATCATGCGGGCAGCAGCCGGGGAGGACTCGGAGGTTTCCTTGAGGCGGGCTTCGAGGTCTGCAGCGCGATCCTCGGCGCTGGCTCGAAAGGTGGACAGCAGGAGACCGAGGAGGAGAAGGAGGGCTGGTTTCTTCACGGGGAGCGGTTCTATGGAACGGTCGGTGGATTTAAATGGTTACTCTTCCGGGGCAGGCGCGGGAGCAGTGGCCTTCTTGAGTGCGTCGACAATCCTGCTGGCTTCCGGTGCGATTTCGCTTTCGGGAAAGTCGTTGATGAGCTGGTCGAAGCGGCGGCGGGCTTCCTGCTTCCGGCCGAGCTTGTAAAGGCACCGGCCGTAGTTGAAGAGGATGACGTCGAGGAAGTTTGCGTCAGGGTAGTCAGCGAGGACGTTCTCGAAGACGTCGACTGCGCGTGCATAATCCTCTTTCTGGTAGTAGAAGGCGGCCATCTTGGCCACCGCGTCACCGATTCGTCCTGACTCCGGAAAGTTTTCGTAGACCGCCTGGTAGGCGAGAAAGGCGCGCTCGAAGAGACGGACAGCCTGGTCCGCGGTCGATTGGAGGGCCATCTCCTCGTAACACTCTCCGACGAAGAACTGTCCTTCGCCCCGGAGGTCGCTGTTGGGCAGTTTAGCGATTGCCGAGTAGAGGCCGATGGCGCGGGCGAAGTTCTCCCGCTTCCGCTCGACGTGCGCCTGCTGGAGCATGGCCTCATCGACGAAGGCGCTGGTGGGGAATTCAGCCTGCAGCCGGCGGCTCATGGCCAGGGCGAGACTGAGCTCGTCCATCGCGAAGTAGATGCGCCAGAGCTGAACGTAGGTTTCCTCGAGGAGCTTCCCGCCGGCCCTGCGGGCGTCTTCGAGAATGGCCTCGCAGACAAGAAGGGCCTCACTGTATTTGAGGGCGGCTTTCTCATCGAGGCCAAACTCCTTGTAGTGGTTGCCCACTTGGGTGAGGGCGGTGGCGGTCCGCAGTCGCGTCTTGAGTTGCAGTTCCTCGTCGGAAATTTCGGTCCGGGTGACCCGCATTTCCCCGAGGTTTCCCTCGATTACCTTCGCCTCTGCGGTGCGGGTGAGGGGGTCTTCGCCCAGATGCCGCTTGTCGAGGTAAACCAGGCGCACGAACTGCCCGGGGTCGGCATGAAGGGCGTTGGCGACTCCGCTCCCCGCCTGGAGCGGAAGAGCCAGGCGGAAGATGCCGCTGTCGGCACTCTCGCGGAGGTGGACCGGCATCGAACGGATCAGCCGGAGCGGATCTACCTGATCCTTGAGGTTCTGATCTGCCGGAGCTTCCGAGAGCTCCCCGCTGGCAACCCGCTCTGCGATTTCCTCGTCGATCTCGTCCGCGGTCTTGCGGCGGTAAACGTGGACGGTGGCTTCAAGCCGGTCTGCCTGCGGGGTGAGGTCGTGATCGGCATCGGTAACCTGAAGGTGGAGTGGTTTGCCGAGGACGGCAGCCTGCAAGTCGTGCTGGTAGGTGCCGTCGGTGATTCTTGCGGTCGCATTTCCCACGACCAGGACTTCCCTGAGGCGCTGCTCGTTGGTGCCCTTGCTGGCAGTGTGCCTGTCGACATAGGACACCGTGATCACGTCCCCGCCGCGCACTTCGAGCGTTCCGTTGCCGGGCTCGGGTGAGCCAAGCTGGGTCACGATGCTGCCGAGGGTCATCTTGGCCCCGCGGCCAATGGGGTCACAGCGGACCTTTTCCTCGTCTCCAGTCCGCGTCTTGCAGATGACCTCCACGTGTTCTCCCGGTTCCAGGATGGCGAAGTCCTTGTCGTCGATTTTGATGTAGAGGCGCTTGCCGGCTTCCACCTTTTCGGTCCGGGCATCCGTTTCGGAGAGAGTCGTGCCCACTTTCTCAAGGGCCTCGATAGCGCGGCTGTAGTGGCCCTGCTTGAAATGGCCAAGGCCGATATAGTAATAGGCTTCGTTGACCTCGGGGGAAGCGGGGAACTGGTCGATCACTTGCCGCATGATCTTGAAGCAGTTTCCATAGCGGCCGGCTTCGTAGTGGCAGGTGCCGATGTTGAGAAAAGCGTAGGCTCGAAGCTGGTCGTCGGGATTGGTCTCCCTGGCGGCGGCTTCGTAGTGCCCCCGGGCCTTGTCAAACTGCCGGAGTTCGGTGAGGAGGTAATCAGCGAGCCGGATATGTGCCTCAAAGCGCACCGGGCTCCGGGGGTAGCGCTCAATGACAGATTCCCAGATCTCGAGTCCTTTTTCGTTTTCGCCCACCTCGAGGCGGGCGTCCCCGGCCTGCAGGAGCTTGCGGGCCGCACGATCCTCGATAATCGAACCCCGTTCCGCGATCGCGGGCTGCTGGGCGACCGATACCGTGATGAGAGCGGGGAGGAGGACGGCAGCGAGAGGGAAAAGGGAGGTTCGAGGCACGGTTCCCTATACGAACAGTTCCCGGATGGGCTGTCCATCTTTCCGCAACAAACGCATCGGCCTACCCTGCTGGGTTATGATTTCCCTGTTGAGATCAATTCCGAGGGCGTGACAGATCGTCGCGTGGAGATCGAAGGGCTTCACCGGACGCTCGGCGGGATCCATTCCGTCCTCGTCCGAGGCGCCAATAATGGACCCGCCCTTAACGCCGCCGCCCGCCATGAAGGCGCTGAAGACGCGGGCCCAGTGGTCTCGTCCTCCTCCGTCGTTGACGCGTGGCGTACGCCCAAATTCGGAAAGAACGACGACCAGCGTCTTACTGAGCAGCCCGCTGGCGTTGAGGTCACTGATAAGAGAGGCCAGGGCAGGGTCCATGGTTGCGCCATGGTTGCGCATGGCCTCGAAGATATTCCCGTGGTTATCAAAACCACCACGGTTAATCTGTACGAAGCGCACGCCTTTCTCGACAAGACGCCGGGCGAGAAGAGCCCCCCGGCCGAACTCAGTATCGCCATAACGCTCAATGGTGGCGGGCTTCTCGTGGTTCAGCTCAAAAGCCTTGAGGGCCGGGCTTTCCATCAGGGCGACAGCATCCTTGAGAGCACGCTCGGAGGCCTTGAGTTCAGAAGCTCCAAGCTGGGAAGAGGTGCGAGCATTCATCCGGGCGAGAATCTCAAGGCGTTGTTCGCCGCGGGCGTGGTGGATGCCCTCGGGGAAGGCGAGGTAGGGGTCCTTCTCGCCGGGCCGGCCGACATAGTAGGCCTCGCACCGTTGTCCGAGGTAGCCTGCGCGGGCCGGATTACCGCTGATGCTGATGTAGGCAGGCAGGTCACCGAGGGGTTCGCGCTCGTGCGCGACAATCGAGCCCAGTCCAGGGTGCATGACGTTGGGAGCCTGGTTGAAGCCGGTCTGCAATTCGTATTGCGCCCGTCCGTGGTCGCCGTTGGTCCCACGTATGGATCGAATAAGCGCGGCATTGTGCATCTGCCGAGCGAGGTTGGGAAAGATTTCGGAGATCTCCATCCCCGGCACACTGGTTTTGATGGGATTAAACTCTCCCTGGGTTGGTCGTCCAGGCTTTGGGTCCCACGTGTCCAGGTGACTCATGCCACCACTGTTCCAGAAAAGGATGACGTGTTCGGCACTCCCGCCCTCTTGAGGAGTAGCCGCGAGGAGATTGCTGATCGGCATGCCGAGCATGGAGGCGCTGAACATCTTCAGCATGTTTCTTCTGGTGTGGACGTAGTCTTGGCAGCTCATGGTTACGTTGGGCAGTAAGGGGTGAGATGTGCTCAGGGGGGGATCTGAAACGTCTTCCTCGTCTAACTGGGATCAGGGGAGGTATCTGAATTCGTGGCTGTTGAAGAGAGCCCAGCGCAGGTCAGCCATGCCTTGCTCGGGGGTCTCGCCGCTCTTAAGGATGAGCCGGGCGTCTGCAAGTTCTTCGGTGGTCGGATAGCGGGTCATGGCTTCCCGGTAGGCCCACTCGATAGCACGCTGATAGTCCTTGCGCTGCATCAGCTTGTAAAGGGGTTCCATCGTGCCCACCCGGGAGGCCTCATGGATCATGCGGCCATTCATCATCATGAGTTGCTGTCGCAACGAGGCCTGCCCGTCACGGAACTGCCCCAGGCCATCCCGGGCCGGTTGGCCAAACACCCGCAGGAAGTGGGCCGGGGGAGCAGGAGTGGCCATTCTCATGGCACTTCCGAAGCGGGGATTGTCGTCGACCATCTCCTCGACTGTTTCGGTCCGGTATTGCATTACCATGCGGCGCTGTTCGGCGGCAGCGGCTGCCATCTTCTCGGCCTCGATCTGCTCGTTTGATTTCTGCCTCATCTGTTCAAGTTCGTTCAGTTCCCCCTTTTTAAGGAGCGCGTCGAAGTTGAGCGAGAGGGTCGACTCGAGGTCGTAACCATCCTTTCGCATCGGTGGCTTGGAGGCCGTGGTCATCCCGGGAGCAGGGTTTTTCGAATTGGTTGCCAAAAGCTTACCGGTGGGAACCCGGATTTCTCGCACCACCCTCTTCAGGTTGGCTCCAGCTGGCCACTTGTGTTTCCCGATGTGGCCCGCTACCACGACGCTGTCATAGAGGACTTCGCTCAGCATCCGTCGGAGGGGAGCGGCGGCGAAGTGTTTTTCGGAGTTTTCCCGCTGGGTGATTGGCACAGCTCCGGAGAGGTGCGAGCGCTGGTAGGCGTTACTCATCATGATGATGCTGATGAGGTGCTTTACACTAAATCCGCTGGCAATGAATTCCTGGGAGAGGAAGTCAAGGGTTGAGGCGTGGCGTAGTTCGTTGTAGTCCGAGAAATTGTCGAGTGGTTCAACGAAACCACGACCAATCAACTCGGCCCACATGCGGTTTACGAAGGCGCGGGCGAAGTAGCCATTGCGCGGACTGGTTACCAGCTCGGCGAGTTGATTGCGCAGGACGCTGGCGCGGTAGATGTCGCCAAGGACATCAAGTTCCCTGCTTTCGGCTTTCGCCTCCTCAAGGACAGTATTTTTTCTCCTTCCCACCGAAGGCGTCACCGAGTCCAGGAGGTCGTCAATTGTGGCTTCTGCAGCCCCGGCATCAGCAAGCCTGTCATGTCTGGCCCTCTGTTTTTCGAAGCGGGTAAGAAAGGACTGCTGCCCGCTGTAGTCAACAAGGGCAAACGGGAATCTGGGCCTGACCGGCTGGCGCTGATTGCTCTCGGCCTGGTCCTCGGGTGGCCAGAGGACCATCATCTCGTGGCCTTCGGTGGTGTAAACCTGGTTGCGTTGCATGCTGCGAACCTGCCTGGTCTTGCCGAAGAAGGCGGCCAGCTCGTAGAAGTCCTTCTGTTCCCAGTCGTCAAACGGGTGGTCGTGGCACTGTGCGCATCCGATTCGGACGCCGAGGAACACCTGCGAGGTCGTCGCAGCCAGTTGCATGGGGTCGGTATTATCACCGAGGATGTATCCAACCGCCGGATTAGCATTGGGTTTTCCCGAGGAACCGATGAGTTCCCGTACCATGATGTCATAAGGCTTATCCAACGTAAGCGACCTGTTTACATAGGCCAGCAGCTCGTTGCCGCCAGTGACACTGGAGCGGATGCGGAGCATGTCGGCAAAGAAGATGGTCCAGCGGTCAGCGAAACGTGGGTGCTCGACCAGGTTTGTAATGAGGGTCTGCCGCCGGGTGTCCCCCCATGTCTCGTAGTCAGCCACTTCCTTCATGGTCGGAATCCGGCCGATGAGGTCCACGGAAGCTCTTCTGAGGAAGGCTTCGTCGCTGATGAGCGGGGTGGTAATGACCTCCTCGGCAAGATTTTCACGACGAAGGATGTCATCGAGAAGGCGGCCGGCTTCGGTGAGGTTGCGGGGAGCATGCTCGGGCATGGCGACCCGTTTCACTGGGGCGGGCTTGCGCTCGACCAGGCTTACCCCCTCCGGCCAGTGAGCCCCTGACTTGACCCAGGCGGTGAGCAGATCAAGTTCGTTTTTTTTGAGGGCCTGCCCTTCGTCAGGCATGAATCCTTCATCAATGGGGCGGAGATGGGTGCGGCGAATGAGATCGCTTTGCTCCGGGCTCCCGGGAACAATCACTCCGGTGTAGTTTCCCTCGCCCATGATGAGGGCGTGGGTCTCCATCCTCAGTCCCCCCTTGGCCTTGCCCTGCTTGTGACAGCGGAGGCAGTTGGTCTCGAGGATGGGCTGGATGTCTCGAACGAAGTTGGGTCCTGCGTGGGCTTCGGGTGGAAGCAGCACGAGGAATGAGGCGGCGAGAAGCTTACGAATGCGGAAATACAACAGAGGCGATAATACTAGGGAAGGTATGACACCTCACCTCAAAAACGTTCCAATTCTCTTTTTTAGAGGGCAGATGGGCCATTGTGCTCACTCGATCGGGTAAGGGCAAGGGGTCCCGTTTCCCGGGCGGCGGGGGGAATGCAAGCCCTCGATCTACTCCTGGAGAATACCTCAGTCGGTTACCAGGATATCATCGAGGGAGATGCCGCTGTAGAAGTCAGTAGATGCGTCGCTGAGGAAGTTCCACTCAATGATGACCTCCTGGCCCACCGCCTCGGGGACGACAGTGAGCTGAAAGTTCACGTAGTCGTTGTCAACGACGGTAAGTTCGAGGTCCGTACTCGCCCCCAGCGGTGTCAGGTCTTCGGCCCTCAGGAATCGCACTCTACCCGAGTCCTGGTCACCGTCTGCATCGCGTCGGATCTGGAACTTCAGGATCGCGGCCGTTACCCCGGACAGGTCGATGGCTGGAGTGCGCAGGGAAATATCGGAATCCGGGCCATAGTCGCCGAGGTTCGTGGACCAGGCGGTGGCGGAGTTATTCGCTCCTGAATTCGGTCCGGTGGAGCCCCCGGGGGTCCCAAGTTCCCACTGGGTGTTTGCGAAGGCGTCATTGACTACCGTGGTCCATCCCGGGGCTCCGGATTCGAGGTCATCCTCAAAGTAGACGGTCGGGGGGGCGTCGAAGCCCTCGATGGCAAAGAAACGGGTCAGATTATCAGGGAGTGGAATGGTCAGGGTATTCTCCGGCGGAGTGGCCGGGATATTCTCCTGGCCGTTGAAGACGGGCCATTCCAGCGGGGCGCCTGCCCCCGGGTCAACCTCGCTTCGAAGGTTGTAGAGCTTCCCGGGCTCGCTCAGCCAGCTGATGCTGAGAGTAGCGCTGCTTGCGTCGAAGCTCACATCGGTAAGGGCGATATCCTGGTCAGGGAGGTCAGGGCCGAAGGCGAGGCTGTTTGCGACTTCCTGGGGACTGAGGGCCTTGTCGTAGATGCGGAATTCGTCGAAGGTCCCGTCCAGGGTGCCATCGTTTATCCAGGTTGATCGACCCAGCCAGTTGTTGACGTCATTGATTTCGTCAAGGGTGGTGTTGGTGGTGGCGCCGGTGGTCTGCTGCACTCCGTCGCGCCAGTAGTTAATTTCAGCGGTTCCGTCCATGTTGTCCCTGAACGTGAGCGCGAAGTGAAACTGCTGACCGAAGGTGGTTACGACGTCACTGTCGAAGGTGCTGGCCCCCCCGCCGGGGGGATCCTCGTTTCGGACCTCGATCCGCTGTTGGTTGTAGTTGCCGCCGCGGGACGCCGTGAGGATGATGTAATCGCTGCCCTGGGTGCCGCCTCCGTTGGTGTTTCCCGGGCCCGTGATTTCCCCCGGAATCGGGTCCCCCTGCGTGTTTCCAAAGTCGAAAATGCGGGTCCAGTTGCCTCCGCTCGCGGAATCCACTGTCACCCATCCTTCGAAGGTTGCGTCAGTGAGGGCAGAAATCAGGCCGTTGGGAAGGTCACCGTAGGCTGCCCTCCCGTTCAGGGAATCGCCCCCGGGGAGGTCGAGGCCGGTGCCGGTGAACTGGGCGCCATCGCCGCGTACGATTCCGTGGGCCCCGCCAACGGAATCGACGAAGGTCGAGCCATCCGAAGCTGCTCCTGCTGCTTCATTGAAGGACCACCGGTGAATGAGCCCTCTTCCAGCGGGCTGGCTGCCCGGGTCGTTTGGATCAGAACCCGCGACAATCTCTGCGCCGTCACGAAACAAATCGTTGTCGCTGTCCAGTTTGAGCGGGTCGGTTCCGGTATCGCTTTCCGAAAGGAAGACGCCTGTGTTAGTCTCGACCCCGTCGAGGAGGCCGTCACCATCGCTGTCCTGGTCGAGGGGATTCGTGCCATTTTTTATTTCTGTCCCGTCGTCGGATCCGTCACCGTCGGTGTCCGGTTCCTCGAGGCTTGTGCCAGTTTCAAACTCGGTCCTGTTATCCAGACCGTCATTGTCTTCATCCTCGCGTGCGTCGTCCGGGTTGCCAGGATCGAGGAAGGTCTTTTGATTTTCAAAGGAGTCCGGGATTCCGTCGTTATCGGCATCCGCATCCGTATTCTCATTCTGGTCCGGTCCGGCCGCAAAGTTGTCGACAACTTCCTGGGCGGTGAGGGCATTGTCGTAGATACGAAACTCGTCGAACGTTGCATCGAGGTTGGCGTCTTCAATCCAGCTGGAACGTCCCAGCCACGCATTCACGTCGTTGATATCCGAGAGATTCGATGAGGCGATTCCTGCGGTGGTTTGTTGAACGCCATCGCGCCAGTAATTAATCTCGGACGATCCGTCTCCGAGGCTGGTGACGGTTACCACAAAGTGAATCGGCTGGCCAACGCTGGTGGCCACATCGCTGTCGAAGGTGTATATGCCTCCTCCAGCCGGGTCTTCGTTGCGCCACTCGACCCGCTGCTGATCATAGTTGGTCCCCCGGCTGGCGGTCAGGATAAGGTAGTCTATTCCCTGCGTGCCTCCACCATTGGTGTTTCCGGGGCCGGTGATTTCCCCATTTGCTCCACCGGGCTGGGTGCTGCCGAAGTCAAAGATACGAGTCCAGCTTCCATTGGCGGCGTCGATGGTAACCCAGCCTTCGAAGGTCGCATCGGTGAGGCCGGAGATGAGTCCATTGGGGAGATCGGCGTATGCTGCCAGCCCGTTGAAGGAGTCGCCCCCCGGGAGGTCAAGACCTTTCCCGGTGAAGACAGCACCGTCTCCACGGATGAAGCCATCGGCGTTACCCACGGAGTCGGCGAAGGTCGCTCCGGCTGGGGCGGGACCGGCAGCTTCACCGAAGCTCCATCGATGGATCAGGTCCGGCCGGGCGCAGTGGGTGCTCAGGGCAAGGATTGTAAGTCCCACAGGGAGAGGATGTCGGATCAATTTTCGGTTCACACTGAGAAGCGGTTCTAATTACCCCAATATTTGCCGCTTGGTCTGTTCGTGGAAAGAAAAAAGCCTCTTGCGCACGCAGGCAGCCCCCACTCGGTTTTTTCGCTTCATGACGTGCATGAGAGCCGGGTGCGGGAAGTTGCCGCGTCCTCGACAGCGGGGAGGGAGGGACGCAGGATAGAGCCATCATGAAACTTTCAATGATTTCTTCCGCCCTCGTGGTCTTCGTGGCCCTCTCTGCCCTGGGCGATCATCACGAAAAGGGAAAGGGAGAGCTCATTTTTGACGGAAAGACACTTACGGGCTGGAACGTCAACAAAGGAGAGGAAAAGTGGTGGCGGGTGGTCAACGGAGCAATCGAGGGAGGATCTCTTGCCGAGCGTGTTCCGCATAATACGTTCTGCGTCACGAATGCATCATATGGCGACTTCGAATTAAACCTGCAGTTCAAGATCACGCCGGTGAAAGGAGGAATTAATTCCGGAATTCAGATCCGCAGTAAGCGGATCGAAAACCATCACGAAATGATCGGATACCAGGCCGATGCGGCAAAAAACTACTGGGGCAAGATCTATGATGAGTCGCGTCGTCGCAGGGTGATCTCCAAAGTGCTCGACCCGGAAGCCCTCGCGCGGGCGGTGAAGCCGGATGGCTGGAATCACTACCGGATCCTGTGCGAGGGCCCACGGATTCGGATGTGGCTCAACGGTGTGGCCTGTGCTGATTATACGGAGGAGGATGACCGGATCCCGCTGGAAGGGCATATCGGTCTGCAGGTGCACGGGGGCGGAACTCTCACCGTGCGTTTCAAGGAAATCACGGTCAGGGCGTTGGCTCCCTCGGAGGAGAAATAGGAAAGGAAGGACCACCACACATTCCGTGACATGAGGCTTTTTATACTCGGCTTGATTCTCAGCGCTTTTGGTGGCGGAGGGATTGTTTTTGGAAAACCCAACGTCGTGGTGATCTTTATCGACGACATGGGCTATGGAGATATCGGCCCCTTCGGATCCCAGCTCAATGAGACCCCTCACCTGGATCGCATGGCCAAGGAGGGTCGTCGCCTGACATCTTTTTATTCGGCAGCACCAGTGTGTACTTCTTCGCGCGCGGCCCTCCTGACCGGGTGCTATCCCAGACGAGTTGGGTTAGCCAAGGGTTCCGGTCATATCGTTCTATTCCCAGGCGATCCACACGGTCTAAACCCGGAAGAATTTACCATGGCGGAGATGTTCAGGTCCGCAGGTTATACCACGGGATGTTTCGGGAAGTGGCACTTGGGAGACCAGCCCATCTTCCTGCCAACGGCGCAGGGGTTTGATACCTATTTCGGAATCCCGTACTCCAACGACATGTGGCCTGCTCTGCGCCGCTTCAAGTGTCCGGATCTCCCTGTCCTGCGGGACGCCAGAGTCGTTGATCTGGTCAAGACAATGGATGACCAGGCCGAGCTGTGCCGTCGGTTCACGGAAGAAGCTGTAAGATTTATCAGGCGCAACCGTGAAAGGCCATTTTTTGTCTATCTGCCACACGCTTTCGTCCACAGCCCAAGGCAGGCCCGCCCGCAGTTCATGCAACACGCTGCCAATGCAACAGAAGCCCAGATTGAAGAAGTGGACTGGAGCGTGGGTGAGATCCTCGATTGTCTGCGGGAGGAGAAGCTGGCCCAGAACACGCTGGTGCTCTTTACGTCTGACAACGGCGGGGCGGGGGGGTGTGTCAATACTCCCCTGCGGGGGGGGAAGGGCTCTGTGTGGGAAGGTGGCATGCGCGAACCAACGATAGTTTGGTGGCCCGCGACTATTCCTGCCGGGACCAGTAGCGATGAAGTGATGAGCACCATGGATCTTCTGCCAACCTTTGAAAAAATGGCGAAGGCTCCTGCACGGGAAGACAGCCTGCCTGTGGACGGTAAGGACATCTCTGATCTCCTCGTTGGCAGGGAGGGCGCAAGGAGTCCTCACGAGCATTTTTTTTATCACCAGGCTGATAAACTGCGGGCGGTGCGCGCAGGCAGGTGGAAGTGTTTTCGCAGCAGCCAGCTCTACGATCTCTCGGTCGATCTAGGGGAGAAGAAGGACGTCGCCGGCCTCCACCCCGGGGTGGTAGGACGATTGCAGGAGGTCATGAACGCCTTTGATCTCGAGATCAGTGCTAATCAGAGGAAGGTGGGCCTCGTGGAGAATTCCCGAACCTTGGTCCCACGCCCCGGGGTCAAGGGGCCGGAAGGATATCGACCAACGCTTTCTCTCGGGCGGCAGGGAAAGGGATCGTCTCCTCCCGTCCAGGAGTGACGGTCAGCGGCCGAGGATGAGAAAAACGTGGTAGAGATAGAGTTCGCGCATGGTGAACCCCGACCGGGACTTGAAGGATTCGAACCGGGAAGTGGTGGTAGCCGAGGGCGAGGCTTTGATATGCTGGCGGCGCGCGATGAGGACGCCGCGCTTCAAGTGCCAGGGGTCGCTGACGATGAGTGCATCCTGGAATTTCTGGGCCTGCAGGATCTTCTTGGCCTCCTGCAGGTTTTCGAGGGTGGTCTTGGACCGGCCCTCGACGAAGAGGGCATGAGCGGGGATACCACGCTTCCGGCAGTAGTCGCGAGCTACCTCTCCTTCCGAGTAGGCCGCGCCCGTTCCCTTGCCGCCGGTGAGGACGAGTGCCCCGACCCGGCCTTCCTGGAAAAGATCGATAGCGTGATTAAGTCGTTCCCGCAGAACCGGGGAGGGCTTGTCGTGCCAGGCCGCTCCCCCGAGGACGATCGCGCAGTCCGCGCTACGCCCGTCGTCGCGGAATCCGAAGCGGTTAATCGAGAGGGTCTGCCACGCGAGGTAGAGAAGCAAGGCAGTCACGAACCAGAGCAGGAGGCGCCGGAAATTGAAGCGCCTGTCTCCAGCCTCTCCCTGTTGACAGGAAGGGCTTGCGCGTTCCTCCCCGGCCTCCTCAGCCGCCCGCTCGAGGGACGAGCCTGCGGTAGGAGTGTGAGAGGTTCGCGGGGCATTTCCCATGACGACAGGCAGTAATCTACTCCAGATTGAAGGGATGGCTAGGAATCAGTGGTGGCTGCCGGGAGTGGCATGCTCTCCAGCAAGGCAGGCCTCATTTCTTCCTTGCCCGGTGAAGCGCCGGACGTGGCGGGCGCCTCCCTAGTGAGCTTCCAGCCAATTCGTGCCTGTTCCGGTGTCCACCCTGATGGGGACTCCATGAGGCAGGGGGAGTGCGGTTTGCATAGCTTCCACGATGCGGGGAATGAGTTCATCGGCTTCATCAAGGTGAAGATCGAAGACCAGTTCGTCGTGCACCTGCAGGAGCATTCGGCTCCGGTAGTTGCCCCTTCGCAGGATGTCGGCGACCCGGATCATGGCCAGCTTGATCATGTCCGCTGCGCTGCCCTGGATAGGCGTGTTGATGGCGGCTCGCTGGGCGTTGCCCCGCACGGTGGCATTCGCGGAATTGATGTCGCGCAGGTAGCGCCGCCTCCCGGTAAGAGTTTGCACGTAGCCGTTCTCCTTCGCACCCTCCATGGTGGAGTCCATGAACTCCTTTACGCCGGGATACTGCTCGAAGTAAGTATCGATGATTTCTCCTGCTTCTTGACGTGGAATTCCCAGCCGTTGCCCGAGGCCGAAGGCGGAGATACCGTAAATGATGCCGAAGTTTACCATCTTGGCTGCGTTGCGCATGGAGGGCTCAACCCCGTCGAGGGAGACTCCGTTTACGCGGGCGGCGGTGGCCGCGTGGATATCGAGGTTCTTCTCGAAGGCTTCGATCATCCCGGCGTCACCCGACATGGCCGCCATTACTCGCAGTTCGACCTGTGAGTAGTCGGCGGCGAGGAGGGTAAATCCCTTCTGCCGGGGAACAAAAGCAGTGCGGATTTCCCGTCCGAGCTCGCTACGCACCGGGATGTTCTGCAGGTTGGGATCGCTGGAGGCGAGGCGCCCGGTGGCTGCGACCAGCTGGTGGAACTGGGTGTGCACCCGCGAGTCCTTCTCGGCGACCCACCCGGGGAGCCGGTCGACATAGGTCGACTTGAGCTTGGCCGCTTCGCGGTAGGCCAGGATGTCGGCGACAAAGGGATGGGCGTGGGCCAGTGACTTGAGGGTCTGTTCGTCGGTCTTGTACTGTCCGGTAGCGGTCCGGCGGGGTTTCTCGACCAGTTTCATCTCTTCGAAAAGGATTTCCCCAAGCTGCTTGGGGGAATTGAGGTTGAATTCGCGCCCGGCCTGGGAAACGAGTGATCCCGTCAGGTCGTCGATGCGCTTTTGCATCGCCTCACCACAGACTGCGAGGACATCCAGATCGAGGCCGATCCCCTCGTGTTCCATTGCAACCAGCACGGGCAGGACGGGTGCCTCGATCCCGTAAAAGACCTGTTGCTGGCCTTTCTCCTCGAGGAGAGGGCGAAGTTTCTCTGACAGTTGGAAGGTGATGTCAGCGTCTTCGTTGGCATACCGGGCAAGCTTCCCGACCGGGATGGACGCAATGTCGATGTTCCCGGACTCCTCGAAGAGGTCGCCCTGAGCCGGGGTCCCGCCCGTCTCGGAAGGCTCGCTGCCGATCAGCTCGCTGAGTTTGATGGGGGTGTAGGAGAGGAGGGACTCTGCCAGATAGTCCATGGTGTGGCGCTGGTCGGGCGCGAGCAGGGTGTGCGCAAGCAGGGTGTCGAAGAAGGGTCCGCTGACTTCGAGCCCGTGATTGAGGAGCACGGCGAGGTCATACTTCAGGTTGTGTCCGATCTTTTCGGCCGCACCCGTGAGCGCAGGACGAAAGACTTCAAGCGCCTCGATCCCGGGAATGGTGGCGTAACTGGCTTCCCCCGTTTTCCAGCTGAAGGCGATTCCAAGGACCTG
>MDTG01166354.1_pt1 | contig 14814 bp, 18 predicted proteins | sample 811421 | NCBI WGS metagenome assembly MDTG01 (sample SAMN05326645, study PRJNA326480) | marine metagenome | isolation source: seawater | place: Pacific Ocean: South East | collected 2011
AATAAAATAATGGAATTTATGCAAAAATCAAATACTATTACTACAAATAACAACACAATCAATAATAACCAGCGATTTAACATAAATATATTTTTAAATGAAAAATGTAAAGATGCTATAAATATGAATGACTTCATAGAAACAATTCAATTATCATTAGAAAATTTGGATTTTTCAAAACAGCATGGATTAGAAGAAGGATTATGTAAAGTGTTTATGGAAAATATGAACCAATTAAGTTTGCACCAAAGACCAATACATTGCACAGATATTAAAAGAGATACCTTGTATATAAAGACAGATGATGTATGGAAAAAAGATACAGATAAATCAACGATAAAAGACGCAATAAAATCATTGAATAGAAATCACTTTAAATTAGTTAAAAAATGGTTAGATGAAAATCCAGATTATATGGAGGATGATTCAAAACAAGATTATTTTGCGAGGTTATTGAAAACTTGTGGAGCAACTGTAGATGATGAGAAAGTGATACGGAAATTATGCAATAGTAATGATTTAAAAAATCAAATCAAATATTTAGATGAAAATTTGATAGAATAAAAGAATAATAATATTTATATATATTAGTTAATAATGAATAGAAATTTTTTTGATAGTAAAAGAATGAACGAATTTTATAATAATAATAAAACATTACGAGAAAATTTGGAAGAATCATATAAAAATATTTACGATGATAAAAGTTATAATGAATTAAAAGATTTATATAATGAAGATATACGACAAAAAAAAATAGATTTGAAATGGCCATCATTTGATATGGGAGATAATTTGGATCCTAATAAATTATGTGAAAATTGTACATCTGCAGAAAAAATAAAATTGTTAGGAATAATAGCTGCGGGTAAAGATAAACAAGTACAGGCTAATGAATGGATAGCAGAAGGCTTGCGAAATGATATAAAAAGTCGTATTGAGAGTGCCAAAGAAGAGAAGGAAGAAATTCAAACGGGAATGAAAGATATAAAAGATCGTATTGAAACTGAAACAAAAAACAAAATTAATAATTTAAAGGAATCTAGCAGCATGTTTTCTTGGATTAATCCAAAAAAAGATAGCGATGGTAAATTCTTACCACAGGGTAAAATTACGGATTTTTTAGCCAAAATGTTTAGAAAATTAGAGGCAGGATTATTGTTTCTTATAGGAAAATTAAAATATATAGATAAGGTTTATCCAAAAGTATTAACAGGATTATATGTAGTTCGTGTATTATTTTTCATAGCAATATTAGGATTATTTATATATAATATTTTTTCTACACCAAGTAAATTTGTAATGTATCATGCTTATTCATCATTAAGAGTAATATATATATTGTTATTAGCAATAGCTGCAGGATTAGTGATGTCAAAAACAAGTGATAAAATTGGTGAAAAAATTTTGAAAAATAAAGGACAACCAGCACCAATACCATTTCCAATAATGGCTGTTGGTAGTTTAGTATTGATGTTACCATATTTATACGATATAGTAGCAATTCTTATTATAATGGGTGCAGTAAAAGCATTATATATACAAACCTGTGATGGTTCAAAAACAAATGTATGGCCATTTATAGATGGTGTCCAGAATGTTTTTATAACTCTTGCTATTATATCTTTGGTTTTCTTATTTGTAACATATAGATTGAAAATAAATTCAATAGTTGTGGTGCCTGTATTATGTGCTTGTTTCACATTTTTAGTAATAATATTTATGTTAAATGGAATGGAAGACACAATAGCTGATAACATAAATTATATGGTTGGCGCATATAAAGGGGAAGGATCACCAGGAAAAGATTGTTATGATTCAGATAAAAATGAATCAGATAATGCTTTTACAATGGTAATGAATGTAATAGTATCGGTTCTTTTAGTACTATTAACACTTATAGTTTTTACAATACAATTAATACCATATCCAGCGTTAGTAAATGTTAATATGAAAGTAAGAGATGCGATAGGTCAAATAATTGATAAATTTTTTCAATATGTTTTTTAAATTTTAATATTTTTAAAGTTAAATAAAAATATTAAATGTTTAGTTAGTATAAGTATGAGTAATAATTTATCATTACAAATGTCACTTAAAGCAAGAGAATCAGAAGAAGAAAGAAGAAGAGAAAAAGCAAAAGACGCAAGAGAAGCAGCAGAAAAATCAAGAAATGAAGCAAAAGACCAACTTAAAAGTCGTGGTTCAAGTTTAAGTGAAGACGAATGGAAAAATCTTATAAAGAAGTCCACAAAAGGTGGTAAAAGTCGCAGACCTATTAATCGTAAAGGCAGAAAGAAACTTACAAAGAGAAGAAAAGCGACAAAAAAAAGAAGAAAACAAGCAAGAAAATCTAGAAAAACCAGATAAATTTTAATATTTTTAAAGTTAAATAAAAATATTAAATGTTTAGAAGCTTGAACCGAAAGCACCACCGAGAGCACCATTAGCGGCCATTGGTTCCATTGTTTCCATAAATGAGTTGGCAATAGCTTGGTTTTGGAATGAGCTTAAACCATTACCACCATTCATGGCGTTAGGTAATGAATCAATCATTGAAACATTATTTTGAGCAGGCATCTGATGTGGGGGTGGAGCAATCATTGAATTGTCTAAATTATCAGCACGGCTTACCTGGTGAATTCCAGGGGTTACAATAGGTTGGCTAACTCTAACATTACCCTGGTTACTATTTCCTACATGTGCGTTCTGGGTGCCGTTCCATAAATCCATGGCGCGTTCAACTAAAATATTGATTTTAGCACCTAATTTGGTTTGCATAGTGATTAAGATGATTAATACGGGTAATATGAAGTTGATTTCATTGAATTTATGATAATCAAGACCACTGTATGTTGGGATGTATCTAATGATTCTATCAATGAACCATATGGCGAAGAAGATAGCGAATAATTGTAAGGATACTTCAATAGCAATTTCAGGAGTTCCTTTGGTGTCATCTTCTTCTGGGATGTAAAATTTAATGGCTTTTAAAGTTAAAATTATAGGAATGAGACCTATTAAAATATACTGTAACATATTTAACATATTACATTTATTCTCATTTTCAAAGTTGAATACATGATTGAAAAATCCACTGGCACTAAGTTTATTACTTCCACCATCCATATTTTCTAAATCAAGTGTCATGAGTTAATTAATATATAGAAATATAAATAAATTATATTTTACGATTAATTAATAAATAAAAAATATTAAAAATAAAAATATATAATTAATTATTACTAAATGTTGAAGCGTGTTTTAGAATCGAATAAGTATAGAAATAAAGAATATCATGAGGAAAACCAGTATTTAAACCTAATAGAAGATATATTAAAAGAAAAAACATTATTTGAAGGTAGAAATGGAAATACTTATGCTATTTTCGGATCAGCGATGCATTTTTCATTAAATAATAATACAATACCATTTTTAACAACAAAAAAATTAGCATGGAAAACTTGCTTAAGAGAATTATTATGGTTTATTAAAGGGGATACATCAAATAAAAGACTAAATGAACAAAAGGTTCGTATATGGGATGCTAATGGTTCTCGTGAATTTTTAGATTCAAGAGGATTAACCAATTTGGAAGAAAATGATTTGGGTCCTATATATGGATTTCAATGGAGACATTTTAATGCTAAATATAAAGATTGTAATAGTGATTATAATGGAGAGGGAGTAGATCAATTAAAATATATAATAGATTCATTAAAAGATGAAGGAACAAGAAATTCAAGACGATTAATAATGTCAGCATGGAATCCTTGTCAAATAAATGAGATGGCATTACCACCATGTCATATTTTATGTCAATTTCATGTTAAAAAAGGAAATGAATTATGCTGTAGTTTATATCAGAGAAGCGGAGACGTAGGTTTAGGAGTTCCTTTTAATATAGCATCATACTCATTTTTGAATTGTTTAATAGCGCATCATTGTGGATTAGTTCCAGGTGAATTTATTCATTATTTAGGAAATACTCATATTTATGATGATCATGTAGAAGGTTTAATAAAACAATTAGAAAGACAACCTTATGAATTTCCAAAATTGAAGATATTGAATAAATATGAAAATATTGAGGATTATAAAGTAGAGGATTTTAAAGTAGAAAATTATAATTGTCATGAAAATATTAATTTATTAATGCGACAATAATATTTAAAAAGAATAGCATTAAATATATTATATATGAGTGGTTCATCAGCAAACGCAGCAGCAAGAAGAAGAAGAGCAGCACCAGAAGCTCCAACTCCAACTACAAATGTAAATCCGAATGTAAATCCAAATCCTAGTGTAACACCAGTTCCAACAGCGAATATGTCACAGCCATTACAGTTGTTATATGTTCATGAAGAAAGATTTAATGATTTAGAAGAAAATTTAGAACAGACAATTATTGAAATTATAAATAAAAAATTGGCTGAACAAAATTTAAATGAAAAGTTGAAATTTTTATCAGATAAATTAAATGTTTTAACAAATGATTATAATAATATAAAAGATTTAGTAATAAAGAGTCAAACATTAGGATTAGAAACAAATACAGAGATGTTGAAAATGAAGGACGCGATTAATGATTTAGATAGTAAAATAAAAGAGGCTGGTAATGATGAAGAAGAAAATATGTTTTCTGATTCTGCTGCGAAAATGTTATTTAAATCTATGTTTGAAGGAGGAGTGCCAAATAACATGGAAGAATTAAACAAAATGAATGTTGATGAATTTAACACATTAAATATTCACGATAAAGTAGAAGATGATGATTTAGAAGTAGAAGCTGGAAGTATAAATCAATTAAGTGTAACAAGTGACGAAATAGAAGATAGACCCATGGATGAATTAGTAATGGATAAAGAAGAAATAGGAAAACTTGTAATGGAAGAATTAAAAGATGATAGAAAAGATTTGGAAGCAAATGTAATAGATGAATTAAAAGAAAAAATAACAGGGGTTGAAGTAAATAATATAGATGAATTAAGTAAAACAGAATTAGAAAAGGTAAGAGAAGAAGTTCTTGGAGAAATTCTAGAGGAGATGAAAGAAGGAAATAATATACCTCTTATAGAAGAACCAGTATCAACTCTTGAAAGTAAATAAGTTATTGAAGTAATTTTTAGTAAAAATTGGAATATTAATATATGTAAATTTATTAATGTATATATTAATAAATTTGCTAATACTTGCTATAATTTTATTTTGCTATATTCATATTTATTATCATATAAAAACGAGTAATTATTTGGAAGTTTATGAAGTAGAGAATTTATCAAAAGAGAAATTTGAAGAATTATGTGAGCTAAAACAACCATTAATAATAAACAATGTAAGTATATTGAAAGACATAACAATTGATAGTATAAATAGTAATTTTTCAAGTTTTGATATAAAAATTGTGAATAGAGACAAATCTGATATGTATTTACCTATTAAATATGGTACAGCAATTGATTTATTTGATAAGGATATTTCATCTGTATATGTATCAGAAAATAATAAGGATTTTTTAGAAGAAACATCATTAGTAAAAGAGTTCCATACTAATGATTTGTTTTTAAGACCATATAACGTATCTAATATAGATTATGATATAATAATGGGTTCTGTAAATTCTTATACATTATTGAAATATAGTTTAGATAATAGGAATTTTTTTAATGTTTTAAGTGGTTCAATTGAGGTGACGCTATGTCCTCCAAAGAATTATAAATATTTATATGTGAATAATGATTATGAGAATTTTGAATTCAAATCTTCTGTAGATATACATAATGTTCAAGATACATATAGAAATGATTTTGAGAAAGTGAAATTGTTAAGAATAGTATTAGAACCGAATAGATTATTACAAATACCAGCTTATTGGTTTTATAGCATAAAACTTTTAGAAGAAAATACTTTAGTGTCAAGTTTTAGATATAGAACCTATATGAGTTCAGTTTCAATATTGCCGCAGTTATTTGTAAAATTTTTACAAAATCAAAATATAAAAAGAAACATTACAAAAATAGCAGAATTATAAAAAAAAGAAGATAAAAATATATATTTATTATTAGATAGATGATTAATAATAAATATAAAATAGAAAGTTATATAAGTCAAGGTTCTTTCGGAAATGTTTATAAATGTAAATATAATAATAAATACTATGCTGTTAAAGAGGATAAAGATTTAAAAACATTAAAATATGAGGCGCAAATATATAAAGAGTTGAAATCAGTAAAAAATATTTCAACAATAGTAGATTTTTTTTTATTTGATAATAAACATTATATAGTATTAGAGTTGTATGAATTTAATTTAACACATTATAAATTAAGGTTTGAGAATTCAGAAAGTTATTATGATAATTTAAAAATAATATTTACTGGTATAATAAAAACTTTAGAAGATATACATGAATTGGGTATAGTACATAGAGATTTAAAACCAACAAACATATGTTTGGATAAGAATTATAATCCTTATATAATAGATTTTGGTTTGGCAAAAAAAATAATAACAAATAATAAACATATAAAAGAGAAAAAAATAAATAATATAATTGGAAGTTATAATTTTATTAGCTTAAATGTATTGAATTTAATAGAACCATCAAGGCGAGATGATATGGAAAGTTTAATATTTATATTATTTTATATGGTATTAGCAAAAGAAACTTATATAAAATATGATAATTTAATTCAAAAGTATAAAAAAGATATTGCTGTTATAGAAATAACATTAATGATGAATGAAAAGAAGGTTCCATATAAAAATATAATGACTAGTTTTAAATATATAAGAAAATTAAATTTTACACAAAAACCTAATTATGAACATTTTATTTCAACATTATTATTAGAAATAACAGAGACATCAAGAATAGTAGAAATATCTACAGATCTTGATTAAAAAAACATTTTTTCATAAAATCTGTATTATAATAAAATATGTAATTATTTAATAATTCTAATAATTCTATTGTATTTTTCAATGTAACACTATTAATATCAATTTTGTTATATATTGGATATATATATGTTTGAAAAGTATGGATATTAGGTTCAATTAATATAAAACAATATTGCTTTAATTGATCGGCAAGAATAAAAAAATGCTTAAGATATACTTTTTCAATTAAAACATTATATTTAATATACAATTTGTAATATTTTATAATATCATCAATTGTAAATAATTCATTATATTTATGATAGTTATTAAATTTATCTGTTTTTTTATGTAGAATTTTTTTAATAGTATTTTTATATTTTTTAATATGATAATCTCTATTAATTTTACTTAATATAATTCTTTGTACATCATCTGGTAATTTATTATATATGTTTTTTAATTTTTTTCTACATTTATATCCTCTATACATTTTTTGTATGTATATTACATATTTATTATATAGTAACTTAGAATGAATACAACATAAATTTTGTATTTGTAGGTTAGTTCTAGTATGTTTGCATCTTCTATTTTGAATATTTATGTGAGTACATTGAAAGTTCATTATTATATATAATAAAAAAAATAATTTAAAGCTTTTATTAATATATATATTATAAAAATTATGGTTGATTCATCCGAACAACAGACTCAAGGAAAGTATACCGGTTGTGTTAAATGGTTTAATAATAAATCGGGATACGGTTTCATCACACTTCTCGGTGAAAATGAGTTAAAAGGAAAAGATATTTTTGCCCACCATTCATCAATTAAAGCGAAAGGAGATTTATACAAATATTTAGTTCAAGGAGAATATGTTGAATTTGAAGTTCAATCAATGGAATCAAAAGAACACGAACATCAGGCTGCTGGTATTACTGGTGTATTAGGTGGTGATTTAATGTGTGAAACAAGACATAAAAACAGAGATTTATCTAAAAGCAAAGAAGGCTTTGTTCCTGTAAGACGTGGTCGCAGAGGCCCACCTCCACAGAAAAGAGAACCCAAAGAAGAATGAGATTAGTAATGTGATGCTAAATCAAAATAAATCATGAAAGCCATCATAGTAATAAAAAACAAAAAACATCTTATATGTAGTTTAAAACATATTACATCTTCTGGATAACGTTCTCCAGTTCTACTATTTATCATACTATTATTGTTTCTAATAATATGATCATCCGTTGTTATAAGTAGTCCTTCAATGTCAAAAAAGTTGTTTTCAATATCGGGTAATTGTGTTTGTTTATTTTTAATATTGTAAATTATATTGGTTATAATTTCATTTTCTTTTTTACAGTGGAAACATTTATGTATATCAGTATTAGTATTTATATTTTTACTTATCCAATCATTAATGCAAGATATATGAGTAACTTTATTGCAGCATTCTAATGTAATATAATCATTAAATGATACATCTGTTAAACATATAATACAATCCTGTTTTTCTTCTGGAACACTTATCATATATATTTTATTTATATTTATATGTTTATATAGATTTCAATAAAAAAATTTTTTTTGGTTTTTATTTGACCTAAAAATTTACGCCGTTGGTTGTTCATTATTAGTTAGGTCATCTTTATTTTTTTCTACCTTTGTTTCATCATTCTTTCGTTTCTCTGACTTCGGTCCCCAATAGAACCTAGTAGTGAATGCCTTGTTATTTTTCACCTTATAAGTGAAGCCATTAAGTGAGATCTTTTCGCCGTCATTGTTTTCAGGCAGATAAGGCGAAACAGGGTTGGACATTTCCTTCAGCCATAGCTTCTGGAGGTCGCTAGGATATCCAAGACCGTGACAATTGGCCTTGAAATCATTCTTTTCAAAGTTCATGAACTTTTCATTGTCACCACGCCTAGCAGAGTTATTGATAGCGCGAATGATTTTATCAAAGTACTTTTCAGTTAGGAAAGTGAACTTTTCATGCTTTACCTCTTCAATGCGCTTATTATGCTTTTCAGTTCTTTCGGCTTCCCGCTTATCACGGACAGCCTTGCTTTCATTTGACACCTGGCGGATCTTATCAGCGAACGACATAGTTAATCAATGAATGAAAAAATATTTTTAAATTTGGTTGTCAATTTTTTTTCTCTTAAATTGTGAATATTATGTGTTTTTTTAATTATCATTTTTTCGCTTTTGTGGCACTACTACTTTTTCTTTCCAATTAGGGTTTATCCATTCAGGCATTTCTTTTGGTAATGTGCTTTCACTAAACATTTCCTTATGCGTTTCAATTAGTATTTCTAGTCGTTTTTCTGGATTTCCATCATCCATTATATGCTCTGTTGGAACCACAGAATCAACACTACATACATAACATAAAGCGGTCGCTCCATTCTTGTCAGGTATCCAACAATCTAAATAATTTACATGGTCAGTGCTAACATAGTTAAAACAAAAGTAGCAAAATCCACCTCCACTACTATGCATTTTGTCATAATTTGACATAGAGAGTTTATTCATTTTTGTTTTTTCTATGTTCCTTCTCATTAGTAGCATAATCTTCTATTTTTGTTATTTAAATTTTGCAAAGATTTGAGTTCAATTTTTTTTTAACCTCGAAAAAAAAAATTGAGCGGATTTCATGGTCTTTTTGGATTTTCCATGCTTGGTTTTTTTACATGCGCGTTATCATGCTGTTTCATGCTTGCTTTTCCTAAGCCTCCTCCTCATCCTTCATCTTCTTCGCCTTAGTATTCCACTCCTCACGAACACTCTCCTTCTGTGCCTTCCACATCTCAGCGAGCTTCTTCGTGACATCTGTCGTCTTAACCTTGTCATCACCCTTCAGCTTAGACTCAAGCTTAGACTTGGCCTCGTCCCGATGGGCATTGATGTAGAGAAGGTATCCAGAAAGACGCTTCTTCTTAGGCTTGTCATCATCTCCCGCAGCAGCGGCCTTCTTATTCTTCCTACACTTTTTCTTATCATTGGCGAGAAGCATAGCAACCTGCTTCTCAAGAACCGTAACGCGCTCAGCAAGAAGTTCAATAGTCATAGTCATTTTGGTATATAGCTTTTTGATGCTAACTTGGATTTAATTTTTTTCCATATTCAATTTTTTTTTAATCTAACATTTTTTTGGAATTTTTTTTCGATTTTTTTTTCGATTATTTGATAATAAAAAAATTAAATGTCACATTTTTTGAGTATTCTAAATTAGTATTAATAATAGGGATTTTGTTTAGGTGTCTTTGTCTTTGGTTTTTGGCTTAGGTTTAAGTGCGCCTTGAACATACATTCCTTGTGGGCCACTTACATCAATAGCCTTCACCTTTCCACGCTCCTCAACCGTTCTGAACTCGACCCATTCACCGTTCCTAAGCGAACGGAAGCCAGGCGCATGGATTGACGACTGATGGACGAAAATATCGTCGCCCTCGTCCCACTCAAGGTCCTCGGGCGAAATGAAGCCATAACCCTTATTGGTATCATACCATTTGACTTTAGCGGCAATTTTTCCTTCAGTAGGAGAAATTCCATGAGGCCAATATCGTGGATAAAATGGCTCGTTGTTTTTCCAATCTTGCTCAAATTTGTTTTTGATAATCATCTGATCAATTGATGGTTTCTTATACTCTGGTGCTGAAGAGGAAGAAGAAGTTGAAAAGGCCTTGATCTTCTCGAAGAACTCGGGCGCATTCCGGTTCGAAAATGATGATTTCTTGCAAAAGACATTTGGTGTTTGTGATATAGGTGGATATGGATGTTCATTGTGGTCAGAGTAATAGATGAATTGACCATCAGGGCAGATTTTTTTACACATATCTTGGTATTGTCTAGGGTGATTACAAGCATGGTAGCTCCACAAGGACTGAATATTGGAGTTATTTGGAATAACTTCTGTTCCATTGAAGTCATTGAATACTATCTTGGCAATGAGAAATTTTATATACTCTTGTAGCGTATCTTTAGTTTTATTTGAATCTAAAAAGTTATCATATTCCTTTGAACTAAAGATATCGTTTAGTTTGTATTCAATTTTGAAAATGTTTTCGATAAACACGGATTGATTAGTGGTTATATTCATTTTAATTTGTTATTAAATTCATTTTCATTTTTGTTTTCAATTTTTTTTTATTTTTTACATTATTTGTTCGTTACTAATATACTTACCATTAAATACTGAGACTTCAAAATCTTTTATTTTCGGATTTAATTCTGTAAGTGTATCACATAGTGATTCCAAATCTAAGTATATCAATTCATTTAAACCAAGTTCAGTTTTAACTTGTTCTTCGGTTTTATTATAAGCAATTAATTCATTGTGAGTAGGTATAGCTATACCATATTTATTTGGATAACGGATAGGAGGACAACAAGATGCCATATATATTTTGTTTACATTAGCTTTTTTTAATTCAGAAATAATATGTTTTGATGTATTACCTCTGACTATTGAATCATCAACTATTAGTATATTTTTACCTTCAACAAGTTTTTTTATGATCTTAATTTTCTTTATTCCTTTAACTATACTATCTTTGTCTTTGTTTATAAATGTGCGATATGTATATCTATTTTTTATTACAGCATTTTTAATAGGTTTGCTTAATAGTTGTCCGACACATATAGCAGAAATCAATCCAGTTTGTGGAATAGGAACTATACAATCTATACTGTTAATATCAATCTTAGATTTTTGTATTAATGAAATAATTTTTTCTGCTATTTTTTCTCTGTATTCATATACCAAAATATCGTTTATATAGGATTCAGGTCTGGCAAAATATATATATTCAAAGACACAAGGTTTTAATGGATAGTCGTGTAGTTTTTCTTTGTATATGTAAATATCATTGCCACCCTTAAAGATAACTGCTTCACCATTATCAATATTACAATATTTGTCATCTGTTAAACCAATTGTTTCAGATGATATTTCAGCATAATCTTTATTATAACTATACACTAAGGGTCTGATACCATATATGTCTCTAAAGACAATTAAGCCAAAATTGTTTATCATTATTACAACAGAATAACTTCCTTTACAAACAAATATGAGTTTTTTAATGATTTTACCGATGATTTTGTTTGTTAATTCATGGGTATTTTTAATTTCTTGTGTAAGAAAGAATATGAATAGTTTTAACATAAATTCAGAGTCGGATGTGCTAACGCATCTAATACCATTATTGTATAGAATATTATAGATGTCGGGACTGTTTGTTATATTGCCGTTATGAACGAGAGAAATACCAGAGAAGGAATCGGTTGTAAAAGGTTGTATCTCATTCTTTGTTATCAAACCTTGTGTAGGATAACGGACATGTCCTAGTCCCATATTACCTTTGAAATTTACTATGTTTTCTAAGTTTTTATCTACTAATCCAAATGATCGTGCTTCATACATTTTCTGGTTATATGAATCATAACAAACAAATCCGGATGAATCTTGACCGCGGTGTTGTAGATTGAACATCATTTCGTATAGTATGTTATTAACGTTTTTGAATTTGTGTATAACTGCTCCTATTCCACACATATAGATATTAATAATAATAATATTTAACTTTTTTTATTTATAATTAATATATAATGACCAAGACTAAAAAATATAATAAGGCGGGTACATCTAGAGAAAAAAAAGCCGCGACTAAAATACAATCTTTAAATAGAGGTAAAAGAACTAGAAAACATACAAAAAGATTGAAATTATATAAAAATTTGCCAGATGATTTACAAAAATTAATAAAAAATAAATACGAAATGATGATTATAAAATTAAGGAAAGAGAATAATAAATTATTATTAGAAAGTGTGGAAGATGGTAATTTAGAAAATGTAAAACATGCTTTAGACAATTATGCGAATATTGAGGTGCGTGATAGATTTCAACGAACACCTCTTATAATTGCGAGTGTAAATGGTTATGTTAATATTGTAAAATATTTACTTAAAAAAGGTGCGGATATTAATTCTAATGATGAGGATGGTAATATGGTAGTAGCTTCTGCTATTTATAATGGTCGTAATGATGTTGCGAAAGAATTGATTAAAGCGGGCGGGGATGTAAATGAAAATTTTGTAGATGATAATGCGAGTGATCCAGATCATCCATATTATATTGAAATATCACCTTTGATGTTAGCAGCATCAGGAACAGATTATGAACTTGTAAAATTGCTTATTAAATATAATGCTGATGTAGAAGCTCAAGATAGTCATAGTAGAACTGCTCTTGATTATGCGGAAGATAGTAGTATTATAAAACTTTTAAGAAAACATTTAAATAGATCAAGTTCAAATTCTTCAAAGAGTAGTAAAGGAAAAGATACTAGAAAAAGAAGGAGAAAAGTGAAAAAAACACGCAGACATTAATATTATTAATAATTGTTTAAATAATATTAATCAATATATAATGGTTAAGAATAGAAAAGTTAGAAATAAAAGAAAGGCTGGTAGTTTAACAAAAGAAACAGCAGCTACAAAATTACAATCTTTTAATAGAGGAAAGACTACTAGAAAACATACAAAAAGATTTGAATTATATAAAAAATTGCCAGATGATTTGCAAAGTATAGTAAATAAAAAATACAAATCAATACCAGTTTTGAGAAGAGAAAATAATAAATTATTGTTTGAAGGAGCACGGCAAGGAAATTTAAAAAAAGTAAAATATGCTTTAGACAATTATGCTGAAGTTAATGCAACAGATGATCATGGCGAAACAGCTCTTCATTTTGCTAGTGGTTGGGGACGAACTGAAATCGTAAGATTGCTGCTTGAAAAAGGTGTAGATGTTAATGCAAGTGATGATGATAACATTACGGCGCTTCATTTGGCGAGTGAATATGGTCATACTGAGGTCGTAAGATTGTTGCTTGATGCTGGTGCTGATAAGGATATGAAAGACTTTGAAGACAAAACAGCTTTTCATTGGGCGAGTAGTAATGGTCACATTGAAATTGTAAAAATGCTGCTTAATCGTGATACTCAAGTTAATGCGAAAGACCAATATGGCGATACGGCACTTTATATGGCAAGTTTTTATGGTCGAACTGAGGTCGTAAAATTCCTTCTTAGATATGGTGCTGATTTAAATGTGAAAAATAAAAATGGCAGAACTGCGTTAGACAAAGTTTATCAATCGTTAGAAACTTTTTACGATATTGTGGATGATTATGAGGATGAAGAATTAGAACAAATTGAAGACCGAATATATAATTTAGAAATTGTATTGAAACTTTTAGAAAAAGCAAAAAAAAAAATTAACAAAATCAAGAACAGCTAAATATAAAGATAGAAGAAGAAAAGTTAATTCAGATTTTGATAGAAGACGGAGAGCAGGAAAAAAAACACGCAGACATTAATATTATTAATAATTGTTTAAATAATATTAATTAATATATAATGGCTAGTTCTCCAAAAAAAGATGATTGGGTAGATATAAGTCCTTTATCAATCCATGAAAAAGAATATGTAGAATTGGAATCATATAAATTAGATGCGATACAAAAGAATTACAAATTAATATTAAAAGAATGTAATAGTTATTTAGATAGATTTCCAAATGGAACATATAAAGGATGGATAGCACATCTTCATCCTGAAAATATAAAATTAGATTCTCGCTTAGATCCAAAAACAAGTCCTAATAATAATTGGACAAAAGCTTGGAATAAAGTATTGAAGGACAGAGAGAAACCGAGTTCATTTTATGAGAGATTGATACGAAGATCTAAAGGTAAATCTAAAAGAAGTAAGAAATTAAGAAAGGTAAAGAAAAATAAAAAGAATAGATTAACTAAAAAAATGCGATAAGAAGTGGTGTTGTAAAAAAGAACTTAAAAATATATAAGTATGTATGTTTATAATATGGAAAATGTGGTGATTTTTGTTTTTACTTGTAAAAAA
>MDTG01288537.1_pt1 | contig 14813 bp, 13 predicted proteins | sample 811421 | NCBI WGS metagenome assembly MDTG01 (sample SAMN05326645, study PRJNA326480) | marine metagenome | isolation source: seawater | place: Pacific Ocean: South East | collected 2011
AGGTATCGAACTATCACCATTACAGAATCCACTGCCAGGTCCTTCTTGGTCCCTGGGTGACGCGCCACCTATCAATTCACCTACAGCCATAGCAGCACCCATATATGCTAATGAAGCACCCCCTGTCGGTGCTGCTAACGCAACCGCGAGCGCCACCCCAGCCCCAGTCCCTATACCCGCCATCACTCCTCCGGCATCTGCGCTACCGTCTATTGCTGAACGCCCCTTGTTCAATTTTGTATCTTCTGCATCATCATTATAATTATAAGCTTGTCCTGATGTTTGACAGGACATCTCTCTCCATCCTGGGGGACACGATTCCAATTGTCCAAATACTTTTGTTTTAGGTAAATCATAATTATTGGTATTACCAAGTCTATTTGGATATGCTGGTCTCTCCCGTGTTATTAATGGACTTTCTGAATTTTTAAATAATACATGAGTGAAATCATTTATTGTATTAAAGGGGGGATCATCTCCATCATACTTTGGCATAGGACCAGGTTGTTCGGATTTATGATATGTATCAGAACACGCTGTACATTCTTCAGATCTTACTCCAGCTCCATGACCATAGTCCCCCCATCCACCTGTTATCTCATATTTCGCATTATTCCCTTTACTACAATAAGAAGGGTCCCCCGAGTCTCTAAGACTCGCTCTTCTATCATTCATTCCAAAGAAATTAGCTCCTTCACTCAACATAACATTTGTCATCATATTATAACAAGGATCAGCATAATATCCTGATGCGTGATATAAATTGTTTTCTTTTTTTTCTCTTGTATCTATACAATTTCCCCAGGTTTGTTTAAAAGTATCTTCATCCATTGAACGACATCCTTCACCCGTCTTCTTACCACAAATATAGTAATCATGATGGTATTCCCTATTAATATTTTTATGTCCATATTTATATCTTGTATCTGTTCCACCAGGATGTCCACCATTATTAGCTCCGCGATTACAACCATATTTATCTGAGGCATCTCCAGGATAATTAGCATCTAATGAAGAATTCTTTACCCATTCAGAAAATTCATCATCTCCATCTGAAAATGACATAGGGTCTTTTAATAAACTTGTTTTTTCTTGCATACTTTGGACCAGTTCTTCTGCATTATCACTGTGTAATAAATAATCTTCTGATTTATTAGCTAACCATAAATCCATTCCTGTAAACTTTCCACGGGGACGATCTTTAACTGCATCTACACGTTTTGAACTCCCCCTAAAATTATTAGTAAAAGTGTCAAACATTCCCATAATATATATTGATAGTATATATATTATAATATATATATTATATCTTCATAATTCTTTTTATTTTATGAATCATTTGAGCATCATATTTTGCTTTTCCTGATTCAATCTCTTTTATTTTTGCCTCAGGTAAAGATAATTTCTGTGCCAATTGTTTTTGAGTTAAATTTAATTCTTGACGTTTTTTTTGAATAGCACGTTTAAAATCTTCATCAATTTGTTTATGTTTTAATTCTCCTTCTTGTTCTAATTTCTCTACTTTTTTATCTTGTGAACTTTTTGTTTGCTTCTTTTTATTTGAAGGAATTTTTGTAGTCTTAGTTTGTGTTTTATCCTTGGTTGGAGGATTTTTACAATGAACTATAAATGTTTCCCAATCTTGATGTTCCATAGAGTATATTATTTTATATAGTATCTTTCTATTTATTTTTTATATAATTTAAATATAAATTTGAATATATATATTTCAATATAGTTTAATATTAAAGATATAGTATATAAGATATAGTATATAAGATATAGTATATAAGATATAGTATATAAGAGTATCATATGGATCCCAAACATATTACCCGAACTAGTTTCTGTGATAAAGAAATTGACAATGTCACCGACAATTCTATGAAAGAATATATTTTAAATCAAATGAAATTAAAAACATCTATTTCTTTTGAGAAACGATATGCGAAAATTTACAATGAAAAATTTGCGAATAATCTTAATAATCCTCATATAGTGTGTTTTAAAAGTAGTGGAACTCCTTATTTACTATTTTGTACTCAAATCAATGATACAAATTATTGTTTCTTAATTGATAAGAAAAAGAAAGATGGATATGAATTTCCTAAGATATTCATAGTCCATTATCGGTTTGATCCTGAATTATTCCAAGGAACTTTATTTGAAGTTGAATTAATTCGTGATAAACAACAAGAATGGTCTTTACTAATTGGAGATATTTATACATATAAAGGTGAGTCTTTAAAACATATTCAGATTCACGATAGAATGAATCGTTGTATTGATATTATGGAGCAACAATATAAAGACGATTCATTTTGTAATATTTGTCCAATGTATATTAAAAAATATTTTGATATCCAAGATATTCAAAAAATGATACAAGAATTTATACCACAATTACCTTATCGTGTTCGTGGTTTATACTTTGTTCCAATGAAAACAAGTTATTCAAACATCTTATATTTATTCACAGATAATGATTATAAACAAATGAAACAAGTCTCAACAACACCTACTTCAGATGTATCTTTCCGTATTATATCAACACCGAAACCAGATGTTTATGAACTTTATTTATATAATGAACAAAAAACAGCCATTCAGAAACATTCGTATGCGTCTATTCCATCTATGAAAACGTCTCAGTGGATGAAAGAATTAATCAATTCAAAAGAAGAAGTCTTTGTTTCCTGTATATATCATCAATTATTTCAAAAATGGGTTCCTGTGAAAGAAGCATCAACAGCAGACACTATTAAAGATTTACCATAGAAATCTATTTAAAATCTATACGTGTTATCTATATAAGTTATTTTTTTATGCGTTCGTGTTTAACAAACCACGGATATAAAATTCGTAAATCTGAATTATCAATGTCAGAAGTTAAAGAAATTAAAGATGAATTAACTGTGAAACCATTTTCATTTAATAAATCTATGAATAAAGATGCTGGAAAATTCCCAGTTTTTTTAGAAAGTCCTAAAAAATTATATCTTCCACGTTTTTATGGATATAATAAATGGGGACTTGCCCAAGAAACAAATTTATTTCCTGGAGATACCATTTCCATTCCTTTTAAAGGTGATTTACGAGAAGAACAAAAACCTATTGAACAATTATATATTGATAGTGCTCATAGTATAGGTGGGGGTATTATATCTTTGAAATGTGGGGGAGGAAAAACTGTATTAGCATTACATATTATTAGTGTTTTAAAGGTAAAAACATTGGTAGTAGTTCATAAGGATTTTTTAATGACACAATGGAGAGATCGTATTACGGAATTTTTACCGAGTGCTCGTATTGGTAAAATCCAGCAAACTACAATTGATATTGAGGATAAAGATGTTGTATTGGCGATGGTTCAAAGTTTATCTATGAAAGAATATCCAGAAGGAACTTTTAATTCTTTTGGATTAGTTGTATTTGATGAATGTCATCATTTAGGAGCCGAAGTATTTCAAAAATCAATGAGTAAAGTATCTTCAAAATATATGTTAGGATTATCTGCGACTCCAAAACGAAAAGATGGATTAAGTAAAGTATTTGAATGGTTTTTAGGACCTATTGTTTTTTCACAAACAGTCAAAAATAAAGATTATGCTGAAGTTCAATTAATTCCTTTTACCTCTGCTGATGAAGAATATTGTAAAGAAGAACTTAATTTTCGTAAAGAACCTTGTATGCCTAAAATGATTAATAATATATGTTCATATAAACCAAGGATAGAAACAATCGTATCATTAGTGAAAAAATATAGAAGTGAAGGAAGAAGTATTTTAATATTAAGTGATAGACGTGGTCATTTAGAAGAAATATATACATTATTATCTGATTATTCTAGAGGATATTATGTAGGTGGTATGAAACCACAAGAATTACGAGATTCACAAGAAAAAGATATTTTATTAGCCACATTTTCAATGGCAAGTGAAGGAATGGATATTCCTAAACTAGATACAGTTATATTAGGATCTCCTAAATCAGATGTTGAACAATCCGTTGGAAGAGTTTTTCGAAAAAAACAATGTGATAGGACATTTCACCCATTAATTATTGATATTCAAGATGAGTTTTCTATGTTTATGAAACAATCTCAAAAAAGAGTAACCTTTTATAAAAAAATGAATTTCACGATATTCAAAGAAGGAGAACAAATAAAAAAGCGTAATTCATCCAAGAAAGCTGAATCACCGGTTATACCTGATTTCGCACTGCTTGATGACTAATTAGAATAGTTTAACATCTTTACCTTCCATTTTCATTGTAAATCGTTGAATAAAGTTGGGGGGTGGAGCATCTGGATTATCAAACGAATGAAGGATGTCTCTTTTTCCTCCTTCCGTTTGTTGTTTTTGTTTCATTCCAAATTTCTTTTTTAAGATACTTATCATATAATATCTTTCATTGGAGTCTTTTACAAATAGGATAGTGAAAACAATCCCTGAAATTATCGCCGTAATAAATAAAAGAACGGCTTCAATACTTTGACCTCCAATTAAAGGGAAAGGCAATATTAACATAATTGCTAAAACCCATAAACCTATTATAGCATAATAATATCCCCATCCACAGAGATATGTTGTTTGCATTTGTTTATACTCGGTTTCAACATCTATCTCTCCTAAATATTCTTGTTTAATATTTTCATAAGATTCCATGATGTCATTTACAGCAACAACACCATGAGCACTTTGATTAATCGTTGGACCACTCATACTATTTAACATCCCCCAATCACAAGGACTATTACACTTAGCAGGAAAATCTTGAACAATTACAGTATTGAAATTCTCTCCCATATCATTAACAGTAGGTAATTTTTCGATACGTTTTTGTACAGAATCTTTAACCCTATTTTCAATTCCAGCAAATTGTCTGGATTTCCCAGCTTGTCCTCCAACTAAATCAACTTCTGCTTTTAATTTACTTACTAATTTGCTAGATATATCTGATACTGATTCACTAATATTCCCTTTATAAGTTGATATTTTAACATTAGCATCTTGGTCAATTTTATAAGCACATCCATACTCTAATCCACACGATTGTTTTGCGGCTCCAATTCCAAGAACACTTAATCCTTTCGGACGAAATAGTCTCTTATTATATTTAGGGAGTTTCATATTTTCATAATATTCATCACTTTGTGAGATTTCAATATTTTGACTATATTCTGCGTTAGTTGTTTCATTTTCAGAATAACTTTCTAATGTATTTAATATTGTTTGTCGTATATTTGAAGCACCTGATTGAATATCTGCGTCTCCTTTTTCACTATCCGCTAATTTACAACCAATACCCCCCATATTATAATATATATATATATTATAATGGAATTTAAAAAAAAAGAAGATAAAAAAGACCCCTTACTAGCAATTTGGACGAGAGAACAAGAAAATTTACTAGCTGAATGGGCCGAGAAAGCTTCATGTTATAGATGGTTACATAGTCGTTGTGAAAAGAAATATAGATGTCGTAATTATGCTTTTACGATTCCTGTAATTATATTATCTACGTTATCTGGAACGGCAAATTTTGGTATGGATAGTTTTGTTCCTGAGGAGAATAAATCAATTGCTATGGCAGGCGTTGGTTCTGTTAATATCATTGCTGGAATTATTTCAACCTTAGCTAATTTCTTACGTTTCGCTGAATTAATGGAAGCTCACCGCTCTTCAGGTGTTTCTTGGTCTAAATTAGGAAGAGATATTTGTGTCGAATTAGCATTAGATCCAAAACGAAGGAAACCTGCTTCCGACTTTTTAAATATTTGCCGAGCTGAATATGACAGATTAATTGAACAATCTCCCTTAGTTGATGATGTTATTATCAAACAATTCCATAATAAATTTGGAAAAACAGATATTAACAAACCTGAAATGTGTAACGGATTGGATAAATGTGAAATATACCAATTAACAGAAGAAGAAAAAATATCAAATATAATGACAAGTGCTGGAGAGAAATTTAAGAAAAATATCAAATGGAAACCCCCGGAACACGTAACTAAGAATTACAATAAAGATAATAATCATACTCATCATAAAAATAATGAGGTTAAACACGTGAAATCAAAAATTGTAGATAAACAAGAAAATATGAGAGAATTATCTGATTTAGTATCAATGGGTCGTGTATCCGCATTCGCCAAATCAATGAATAAACCTCCTGATTCTCCAAAGAGTAATAGTCCTAAACAAAATGTTGTTGATCATATTAAAGAATTAAATAAAGGTGAAGAAAACAATGTATCTAGTGATGATATTATCATAGAAGTTGATAATGCTGATGCTGTTGATGCTGATAATGCTGATAATGCTGATAATGTTGATAATGAAGATGATGATGATAATGCTGATAATGATGATGATAAAGATGATGCTGATGATAAAGATGATAATGATGATGATAAAGATGATAATGATGGTAAAGGGGGTGATGATGGTAAAGGGGATGATGATGAGATACAAGAAGATAACTCAGAATCAGATGAAAAACTTAATTCAGAAGTAAAAAAATTCTTAGATGGAATTGAAGACCCCTAAATTTATTCAGGAGTTTGTTTTAGTAAATAATACAAAAAGAATAATAACAGAATAACTGAGACTATTTGAACCCAATCAATACTGTAATATTTGACATAGATGTTTGTTTCCTGAGGAGTCATCTGAGAAGATACATATTCAGAATCAAAATCTGGTTCTACATTAAAATGGTTATCAGAAAACCTATTTAATATATCACCTGGTTTATTATCCACTAATTGTTGTTCTGTAAATATATTATTATCCGCACTACAACTACATTGACTCATTATATATATTATATTAATAAAAAAATAATAATAATAATAATTTAATAAATGATAATAATTTAATAAATGATAATAATTTAATAAATGATAATAATTTAGTAAATAATTTTCTCAGGCAATCATATCTGCTTTTAATGCATTATACGATTGATAATCTGTTATCATAAATTTTGATTCGTGTATGTCATCAAGAGAATCTATGGCTTGTATGCTTAGTTTAGGACTTTTTAATGGAACCCTATTCACTTGTTCATTTACAACTTCTAAATGTGAATTATATATATGAGCATCTCCCAACACATGATGTAAGAATCGCGGTACATATCCTGTAATCGTGCCAATAATATGTAATAAGAATGAATAAGAGGCAATATTATAAGGGACACCTAAAAACATATCACCTGATCTTTGGTAGAGTTGAGCATCAATATACTCTCCTTCAATATTAAATTGAACCATTACGTGACAAGGGGGTAATGCCATTTTATCTAAATCACACGGATTCCAAGCAGACATTATAATTCGTCGACTTGCTGGATCATTTTTAATTAAATCAATGACATTCTGGAGTTGGTCGATTCCAAGACTTTTATAATCTTTCTGAACTCCTTCATAACTTGCTCCAAAATGTCTCCACTGAAATCCATACACAGGTCCTAAATCCCCTTCTTCATAAAAGAGTCCCCTTGATTCTAAAAATTCAGCAGATGCATTCTGATCCCAAATATGAACGTTTTTTTCTTGGAGCTCTTTATTATTTGTTGAACCCGAGATAAACCATAATAATTCTCTAAGAATTGTTTTCCATCCCATCTTTTTCGTTGTTAACAGTGGGAAACCCTTCCTTAAATCAAATACCATCTTTTCTCCAAAGATAGATGTCACGTCTGAATTACGAGATGATTTTACATTCCCTTGCTCACATATTTTTTTTAATAAATCAATATATTGTTTTTCATTAGTATTGATGTCTTGTTGTTTTACAAAGATATTAAAATCACACATAAATTCTTGAAGTTCCGAATATTCTTGTAAATTACATTTTCCTTTACAATGTTTAGAAAAATGATTCCATAATACATACTCTTCAGATATAGGGATATTACAAAATTTAAATGTATAAGTAAATGTATCCCACAATAAATGACTTACTTTCGTTTCATAAATACATCGTAAAGTCTCCAGATGATGGTCCAAAATATAATTATATAACTGCTCTCCCCCAATTACATAAATATTTTCATAAGAAATATCATCTGCCTCAATCATTCGAATAGCTGTTTCATATGAGTCAGCTACAAGAGTTTCTTTATCCTCAGATGATATGCTTTCCATAGTTTCAGTATAATGATGTTTTGTTATGATAACATTTTTTCGTAATGGTAATGGTTTTTTAGGAATACTTTTCCACGTATTATATCCCATGATAACCACACTATTCGGGGAAGAAGTTGTTATTTTCTTAAACCACTTCATATCTTCGGGGATAGAATACAATAAGTCATTCTTATCTCCATATCCAATCATATTTTGAGTGTTACGATTCAAAATAAAATTAATAAAAACCATCTTATATATTTTATGATATTTGTTTTTAAGTTATTTACCAAAAATCATTTCAAATTTCTCACTTAGTTTTCTTATCATCCGAATCATCATAATCATCTGAATCATCTGAACTGTCTGAACTGTCTGAACTGTCTGAACTGTCTGCATCATCTGAATCCGGATCTAAACTGTATTTATAGATACAATATTTACGATACTTTTCATAATAATTATTCATATTACTGAAAAAAGACATATACTCAGTATAACTAAGACGACAATAATAACTCATAGTTTCAAAAACATTCGCAAAATAATAAAGAGGGCTGCGAATATAATTTCTCTCACAAATCAAATCAATCACTCTATCAATTTCATCCATAGTCATTGAAAACTGATCATCATCCATCAGTTTTTGGAAATGTGAATTCTCATAAATATTATCTATCGCAGTATCCAATTTAAAATATAAACTCCTTTTTTCTTGTAAAGATGATCCTTTCCTTAGAAAGTTTTGGAAAAATGTAAAATAAATACACGATTCTAATTCAGATAGATTATTAACATCCTCATAACCATCCAATGTAGTTAATGCATACCGATTCCCTGTTATAATATCATCTTCTTGTAACTTTAATAAAATGTTTAAATTATCAATTGCAATCTCTTCAAGAGATTTCACACAAGTTTCATCTTGTGATTTCACACAAGTTTCATCAACATCATTCGCCTTATTATTCATTTCTTCACTAACTTCTGTCATTGTATATATTAATTTAAATTATTATTTTTTTAAATAATAACTATTTTAAAAAGAAATTACATTATTATATTATTACATTACACTATACTACTTAACGGCGGTTTCTCATACCCTCAACACCATTCTTCTTACGGATTGTATCATCCAGAGTTTGATTCTTAATCATATTTAAGAGGGGGTTGAAGATCCATTTTAAGAATAATAAGAATAATACGGAGAATACAATTGAGTGGAAAGCAGTTTGCTGACCAGCACCAATCTTGAATTTCTTAACACCGACACCCTTCATGAAATCATTGATTAATTTCTCAACAACATTAAAGGTAGAGGTATTCGCAAGGATATAAAATAGAATACCTCCTGCGACCGAAGTCATTACTAAACGTTTTTGTAAGATACTGTTTCCAACATCCTTAATATCCCTAAATTTGTTTTCTAAATACTGAATTTCATCCATCGTTTTATAGTATATACTAGAAAATAATCTAGATATCATCTTTTTTTATAGTTTCAGAAACATTTTCAGAAACATTTTCAGGAACTATAGATTCAATAAATTTTTTATGAATATATACGTTATGAATAAATAAATAATCTTTCTTTTGAAGAATACTATCCATCTGTTCTCTATTTTTGTCACTTTCAATAACAATACACGGAAATGCTATTTTATCAAAGATTTTCCAAATAGGGAAGCTTGTATTTATAAAGCATAATGAAAAATTTTTTTCTTTTTCTTGAATTTCTTTGAGTAAAAGTTTTTCTTTTGTATTTTTTTCATATTTTATATTTGTTATATCCCATTTATCATTTGGAAGTTGGGTAACAATATCAGAATTGATTCCTAGTACATTGATTGTTTCATTGAAAAATATGTCTTGTAATTGATACTCTAATGGATGTTTATTTGACTGAATGGTTGATACTATTTCGGGTATGGTTACTTCTTGATTTTCTAAAGTTATCTCAACTGGTTTATATTTATTCATATTATGAATACTTAGTAATTTAATTGTATCATAATAATTACTCATCATTCTGTCCATCCCTTTATTATAATAAAAACTTGTCCCACTATCAGATATATTGTCCCACGCAAATCCACCACTTCTTTCCCAAAATTCCCTCGTATAAGCCAATGTATCCATATATCCCGACGAATTATCTTCGGTTTTATACACCTTTTTTCCATACAAATCATAACATAACATTGATTTACAATAAACACATTCGATTGATTTATCTTGAAGATATTGTATTTTACGTTTGACAGCATTGGGTTGATAAATACAATCATACTCTAGATGAAATATATAATCATTACTGGCCATCCCACACCCAAAATCTCTTTTAAATCCAATAGGGACTTGTTTTGTTCTCAAATAATATCCTTGTAATGTTCCATCTGTATCTTTTTGAAACTTAATTTTTTGTAGATATTCATCTGCTGTTATATGTAAATATAGAATATTATCATCATCAGGTATGTCAGAATATCTTGGTTCTTTTGAATCATCTACAAGGATCCATTCAAGTTTATCTTTAGGATAATCAATTGTATCCATATGATGTTTTAATAATGGCATAAAACATTCCCAATCGTGATAAACAGATATGATAGATACCTTCGGTAATTCTTTCTTGGATAATTGACCACTCATTCTAATAATTTTTATAGTTATATTATCTTTAAATTACTTCTTCTGCTTTTATTATCTCGGATCCTTTTATTATCTCGGATTCTTTTATCTTAGAATGTCCTGATTGTTTTAGAAATCTTTCATCAATATGATCCGGACATGTAGCAATTTTTTCTCGTAAATAACATACAAACGTCAAGCGAGTGTATTTTTCATAAATTCCAACAGTACCCACTTCTGGATTATCTTTGAAAGCTGGTTCTAATGTATCATTCATTAGTTTATCTTCTTTTGTTTCATAAATTGGAGTATTTGAATGCCATTGATGAACATCCATAGCCAAGAAATCTCCACTCCTTACATCAACCGCAACTCCAAACTGAGGAAATACAGTATACCCACCGTGATAGTTTCCCCGTTCAATAACTGTTAAATTACCAAAACCTCCTTTGAAATCACCCGCGTCTCTATGTAATGCTGTTCTGAAATTACGATTAATAGTGATTGTTGAAAAAGAAGTATCTGGTATTTTTAAATGAGGTTTTAAATTTGCTCTTTCTAATTGTTTATCATAAGAGTCTGGAATTAGTTTTTTAAACAGAGAATCTATTTTTTGAATAAATGGTAATCCTTCATTATATTTATCATAATTTGTTCTTGTAAAATGGGTTAAACGACAGGGTAATTTACAAAAATTATTCGCAGATTCATAAAATCCAATAGGATTTGAAGCAACTTGATTATTAACTTTCATTTTTGATGGATTTCCATCATTTTTTAAATAACCCGTGCTCCATTTATTTGTATTAACTACATTTCTCTTTTTCCAATATGTTCCTTTTAAGTCAATGGGTCCCGCGGAAGCCCCCCTTCCTCTCGAAGGTTTTGCCAAATCTTTATAAGATTTCCATCCTGTTCTTAATAATGAGTTTGAAATACAATTTTTCCTATATTTTAATAATAATTCTTCCTTTCCTTCTTTATTTATGTAATATACATCCACATTGTAATCTATCACTGGATATTTTATAAAAGAATTATCTATCCACGTTCCTTCTAAATCTGAAGTTTCTTTATCACTTAAAAGAGTTGGTATCACCATTTTTCTTGCTCGAGGCATCTTATATAATTAAAGAAAGAAAATATATTTATTTAAACGATATAATTTTCTTTGAATGCAATATATATATCACTAAACAAACAATAATAAGTAATAACGCTTTCGGATATTGTTTTTTACACGTCTTCACAAAGGTATTTGTGGTTTCTGTATCCATATACAAATGTTTGTATTTTTCAAAAACTTGATCATATGTCCAAGTAGGTTTTCCATTTTTGATATTGACTTCATTGTGCATCGTTATTAACCACTGAATAAATCCTTCTCTTGAATCTAAATCAATTGGATGTTTTACTAAATTTTCTTTATAATGATTCTTACATTTGGGACACGGTAATACATCTCCTAGATATGTGAAAAAGTAATAATGAGCATCGATATCTTCTTGTGTCGGTTCTTTCGGGTAATTAAATGTTATTGTATGGAGAAATGACCAAGCATCAGGACCCCAAATAAAGGAATTCATTTATTATTATTGAATATTTTATTATTTTTTAATATTTAAAACATACAGGAAGACAATATGTATGGAATATACGAAAGGACCTTATTGTAATAATTGTGGTAATGTTGGACACTTATATAGAAATTGTCTTCATCCAATTCTAAGTTATGGGATTATCTTATACAAAGAAGTGAGTAATAATGAATATGAACTTTTAATGGTTGAAAGGAAAAATTCAATTTCTTATATAGAATTTTTAAGAGGTAAATACAAAGACATTCATAATATTGAATATATTGAATTATTATGTAGTCGTTTTTCAACTGAAGAAAAGATAAAGATTTTACAACATTCATTTGACGAATTATGGAAAGACTTATGGATACACGTAGAAACAATTAATCCAAGAATCAAAAAAGAATATGAAAAAAGCAAACAAATGTTTTCTATTTTACAAGATGGATATCTTTCTGATAAACAAGAATATAGCTTACATTCATTTATTGGAAATGTTTCAACTACCTATCAACATAATGAATGGGAAATACCGAAAGGAAGACGTTCAAATCGTGAAACAAACCGTAATTGTGCCATCCGTGAATTTGAAGAAGAAACAAACATAACACGTGATAAATATCAACTATTTGATAATATCATCCCTATAACAGAAGATTATTATGGAATTAATAATGTTCATTATAAACATGTTTATTATTTAGGAAAACTCTTTCAATCATGTGAACTTTACATTGATTCTGATAAAAAAGAACAATATACTGAAATAAAAACTCTTAAATGGATGAAAAAAGAAGATTTATCACATCATATCCGTGATCACGATAAACTAAAGAAAAAAATATTACTTGATTTATTTGATTTCTTAGAATCTCATAAAGATAAAATCCTTATTAAATAATATTATCTATTATATAATAGACTCTATGAAACTGGCTAAGAAACATATGAAACTTAAAAGTAAATTAAAAGATACTCCAGTTGAGGAATTATATACTATGTATGATACGTGCTTACAGGAAGAATACACAGAAGATAAACAACAGATTGTTAAAAAGCGTGTAATTGAAGAGATTGTTGATGAAACCAAAATAGTTACTGATACATCTCAATATAATTCATATCCTTCTTATCAAAATCCTAATTTTATGTTTGAATTATCAAAGAAAGCCGAATTTTTTCATCATAAAATTACTATGAATCCTACTGAATTAGAGGGTTCGTGTGATTCAACAAAGTTTGAATTGGGACATCATCAACAATTTCTTCAAAACTTTATTCACGAAAAAACACCTTATCGTGGATTATTACTATTTCACGGAGTGGGTGTTGGGAAAACGTGTTCCGCGATTTCAATCAGTCAAAGTTTCCGAGATATTTATAAACGCACTCAGAAAAAGATAATCTGTTTAGTGTCTAAAAATATTCGTCCTGGATGGAAGCGAACTATTTATGATCCTGAAAAAGGACCCAATCAATGTACAGGAACAACATACCAACATATTGTGAAATCATTGGAAAAAACAGGATTTTTGTATCAAAAAGGAATGTCTCGTAAAATTAATAAAATGATTTCTCAATATTATGAATTTTATGGGTATCGTGAATTTTCTGGTATGATACAAAAACTCGTTGACAAAGGAGGAGGTGAACAAAATAGACAAGAAGTATTACACAATTATTTTTCAAATAGATTACTTTTAATTGATGAAGTTCATAATTTACGTGATGAAAAAATATCAGGAGAAAAACAATCTGATGATACAAAAGAAACACTCAAAAATATAGATGATATTATTACGTATAGTCACAATATGAGATTAATTTTACTATCAGCGACTCCTATGTTTAATAGGTCAACTGAAATTGTCTCATTATTGAATATGCTTTTAAAAAATGATAAACGTCCTCCTTTAAGATTTAATAAAAAAATGTTTACTGAAAATGATGATTTAACCGAAGAAGGAGGGAAAATCTTATATCAAAAATCAAGAGGATATATATCTTATCTTCGGGGTGAAAATCCAATTACATTCCCAGTTAGATTATATCCGGACAGTAATGGGGATCCATTATGTTTAGTTGATAATTATCCTGAAAATAATATGTTTGGAGTTCCCTTAGAAGGATACAATCTTCAATTTCTGAAATTATATAATTCAACTATGAAAAATCAACAAAAACAAATTTACAACGCATTTATTAAATCATTGCCCCAAAATGAAGAACTAACTATGGATAATCATGGCATTGGAGTTCAAATATCAAATGTTGTTTTTTCTTCTTCTGAAAAAAATGCTTCCAAAATGTATGGAAAACAAGGATTTGAACGTGTTTTTGTAGAGAAAGATAAACGTTCTTTTTCATATAGACCTGAATATTTACAAGATAATCCAATACCATTATTTGATTCGTCTATGCTTCAACATTATTCATCTAAGATTGATTCTATCATACAA
>MDTG01292933.1_pt1 | contig 14813 bp, 14 predicted proteins | sample 811421 | NCBI WGS metagenome assembly MDTG01 (sample SAMN05326645, study PRJNA326480) | marine metagenome | isolation source: seawater | place: Pacific Ocean: South East | collected 2011
ACTTCGGGGATCAGCATCGAGATCGGCTGGCCGAGCATGGCGGCTTCGGCTTCGATCCCGCCGACGCCCCAGCCCAGCACGCCGAGGCCGTTGACCATCGTGGTGTGGCTGTCGGTGCCGACGCAGGTATCCGGGTAGGCGACCATCTGGCCGTCGGGGCCTTCGCTCGCCCAGGTGCAGCGGGCGATATATTCGAGGTTCACCTGGTGGCAGATGCCGGTGCCCGGGGGCACGGCGGAGAAGTTCTCGAAGCTCTTGGAGCCCCACTTGAGGAAGTCGTAACGCTCCGCATTGCGGGCGTATTCGAGCTCCATGTTCTTTTCCATCGCCTTGGGATGGCCGAACTCGTCGACCATCACCGAGTGGTCGATGACCAGGTTGACGGGAACCTGCGGATTGATCTTCTGCGTGTCGCCACCCAGCGCCTTGATCGCGTCGCGCATCGCGGCAAGGTCGACCACGCAGGGCACGCCGGTGAAGTCCTGCAGCAGCACGCGCGCGGGGCGATACTGGATCTCGCCCCCGGTTTCGGGCGTCTGCACGCGGCTGGCGATTTCCTTGGCGTTCTCGACCGAGACCGTGTGGCCGCCATCCTCGAAGCGGAGCATGTTCTCCAGCAGAACCTTGAGGCTGAAGGGCAGGCGCGAGACGTCGCCGATCTGCTCGGAGGCTTTGGCCAGCGAGTAGTAGGCGTAGTCCTTGCCTTCGACGGTGAGGGTGCTGCGGGTGCCGAGGGTGTCCTTGCCGACCTGGGTCATGTGGGAGGCGGTCCTTTCTGTTGCGAGCTTGCGGGGCGTCCTGCACCGACCCCCTGTCGAGAGACCAACGGGCGGGACGCCGAGATGTGCCGCGCGCTTGGCCCGGACGGGGGCGAAAATCAAGCTCTCCCCGGTTTTCGGGGCTCTCGAAGTCAGGGCGCGGCGGTCTCCGCGCCGCCTGCTGCGCGTGCCGGAGCGCGGCCGCGGGTGGCGGCGATCCAGGTGCCCAGCACGATCATCGAGACCCCGCCATGGAACGCGGCGACCTCCAGCGGTCCGGCACGCTGCGACTGCTGGCGGATGATGATGAAGTTGAGCGCATAGAGGACGGTCGAGATCAGGATCGAGCCGAGGCCGAGCAGCGCGCCTGCGTCCATCTCGCCTTCGCCGAAGCGCGTGCCCACGATCACCAGCGCGCCCGCAAAGCTGACCAGCGAGGCGAGCACCGCGCGGCGCGTCACTTTCTCGCCCAGCAGGATCGCGGCGAGGTAGAGCGCGATCAGCGGTGCGACGAAGGAGATCGCGATGGTTTCCGCAATCGGCAGCTTGGTCAGTGCGAAGAAGAAGGTCAGCCCCATGAAGGCCGAGCACACGCCGCGCAGGACATGCAGCCGCAATGTCGCCCGGTCGGGCCAGTGCCTGCGCCGCGCGAGCCACAGCGGGGTGGCGAGGGCGAAGGCGATCGCCGCCCGCAGCAGCGCGGCGGAAAAGGCGCCGATCGCCAGCGATGCCTCCTTCATGAAAGCATCCATCAGCGAGAGCATCGCCACGCCCGCCAGCGCGAGCAGAAACGGGGCGAGGATCCGGGTGCGGGCCATGGTGCGCATGCCTAGCCGATGGGCCCTGCAAGCGTCACTCTTCTGCCGCACAGGCCGCGCAAATTCATGCTATATAAAGCACTGCCGCTTGATGATTGCCGCAAATTCGGCAGAGCTTTCCCGCGCCGCGATACGGCTGTGCGCGCGCGGCGAACTCGACAACAGGATCCACTGATCGACATGAAGAAGCTTACCCTCTCGCTCCTCCTGCTTGCCGGCACCGGGCTGGCGCTGCCCGCCGCCCTGGTCGCCCAGGGCATGCCCGCGAATCTGCTCCCGGACGAGCAGGAGCCCGTCGAGCAGGACGATACGCCGGAACCCGACGATGCGGTGACGTCGAGCACCGCGACCGGTCCGGTCGAGGTGACCAGCGATCCGGTGGTCCAGCAGTTCGATCCGGTGGTGCAGCAATGGTCGGTCGCGCAGGCCCAATCGCTCGTCGCTGCGATCGAGGGTATCGGCGCGCATGGCCTGATTCCTGCCGACTACGATCTTGCCGGCCTGCGCGCGCAGATCGCGGCCGGTCCGGGTCCGATGCTCGACCAGGAAGCCAGCCGCCGCTTCGTGTGGCTGGTGGAAGACATGCGCGACGGGCGCACGCCGATGGACAACCGCAAGCAGTGGTTCGTGATGGACCCGGATGCCGATCGCTATCGCAGCGGGACGATCCTCAAGCAGGCGCTTGCATCGGGCGACATCATGGGCGCGCTCGAAGGCGTGGCCCCGCTGCATCCCGATTACGAGGCGCTGAAAGCCGAGCTGGCCAAAGCCCAGCCGGGCACCAAGCGCTACAAGCTGGTGCAGGCGAACATGGACCGCTGGCGCTGGCTTCCGCGCGATCTAGGCCACCAGTATCTCATCACCAATGTCCCCGAATACCAGCTGCGGCTGACGGTGAACGACAAGATCATGCGGACCTATCGCACGATCGTCGGCAAGCCGGGCCGCACCGCGACCCCGCAGCTGGCCGAAAGTGTCGAGGGCGTGATCCTCAACCCGACCTGGACCGTGCCGCAGTCGATCGTGAAGGGCGAAGGGCTGGGCGCCCGCGTGCTCGCCAACCCCGCCTGGGCCCGCTCCAAGGGATACAAGGCGACCCGCGGCGCGAATGGCTATATCAGTGTGGTTCAGGGCCCCGGCCCGGGCAACGCACTGGGCCGGATGAAGCTCGACATGCCCAACCGGCACGCGATCTTCTTCCACGACACCCCCTCGCGCAACCTGTTCAGCCAGTCCAACCGCGCGCTCAGCCATGGCTGCATCCGCACCGAACGCGCGACCGAACTGGCCTTCACGCTTGCGATCCTGCAGGCCGGAATCACCGCGGATGAGGCGACAGAAATTCTCGCCAGCGGCGAATATACGCGGGTGCCGTTCAATACGAAGATGCCGGCCTATATCACCTATTTCACGATGGCGACGAACATCGACGGCAAGATGGCGACCTTCAACGACATCTATGACCGCGATGCGCCGGTGCTCGCCGCGTTCGAGGCTCCGCGCAAGGCGAACCGCAGCCGCGTGACCGACGAGGAAATCATCGAGATCGTGAACGACCCCCGCGATATTGCGTGAGGTCGGATTGCGGGCGTCTAATCCGGCACTTCGGGCGCCGCCCGTAACTCTACCGGGTTGATTGGCGGCATGGGCCATGGCCTAGTGGCGGGCATGGCAAACGAACATTCCTTCATGGGGAAGACATTCGTCGGCAACCCGGTGGATATAGGCAAGTCGGCCGACCGCTATCAAAAGTTCCTGATGGCGGGCGAACAAGTCGATATGGAATTCAAGGGTATCCGCGATGGGATGGTCTTCACCGACCGCCGGATGATCGTGTTCAATCCGCAAGGCATGACCGGCAAGAAGGTGGAGGTTGCCTCCTTTCCGTGGAGAGCGGTGACAGCATTCTCGGTCGAGAATTCGGGCTCGCTGGACCTCGATGCCGAACTCAAGATCTGCGGGTCGGGCTGGGGCGTGTGCGAGGTGCAATTCACCAAGGGCACCGATGTCGCCGAGGTGGCGGCCTATATCAATGCAAAGCTATTCGGCTGACAGCTGTCAGCCACGCGCCTAGGAGACTTCCGGATTGGTCTGGCTGAAGGTGTCCGGCCTCGGCTGGCGCAGGATGTGGTAGCCGTTTTCCGGCTCGCCCACGATGGTCTGCGGCGGATAGGCACGCGTGCCGTCTTCCTTCAGCCCCAGCGCCTCGGCATAGAGCAGGCGCCCGCCCGACAGGTTGAGCAGCGCGATCTTGAATTGCTCCTCGCCCAGCGCGAAGCAGCCGTTCGAGCGGCCCAGCCGCCCCCAGCGTTCGACATGCGAGGGCTCGGCATAGGACGCCCGGTGCATCACGATATAGCGTTCGAGCGCGTGGTTGTTGGTCGGGTCGAGCCCGCCCAGCCGGACCGAGGTGCCGAACTTGCCGGTATACCATTCCCAGGTCACGTAGGCGCCGCGGCTGGTCGCGTTCGAGCCTTCGACATTGGAGAACATGTTGAGCCAGCCGTCGTGCTCCGGGTCCGATCCCGAGCCATGGCTGACGTGAAAGCTCTTCACTTCCTGCCGGTCGAGATTGACGAAGTGGAACCGGCGTTCGGCCGAATGGAGCCCGAAATCGGCGATCCCGACGATGTCCTTGCGCCAGATGACGTCGCCCGCCTTGTCCAGCTCGCGCTTGGCGATGGCGAACAGCTCGCGGTCGCGCGCGCTCCCGGCCATCGGCTGGGCGAACACTCTGGCGGGCATGCTGGCCGAGGCGCCCAGCGCGATTGAGGTGCCGAGCCCTGTCTTTATGAGATCGCGGCGTTTCATAGCGGGTATGTGCTATAACCGAGCTTAACGAAGGCTTGAAGCCGAATCATGCGGCGGACGTTGGGGAGGTGCCAGGATGCGACAGGTTGCTCTTGCCGGGCTGGCGGTGCTGGGCGCCTGCACGAGCGTGCCGCGCACCGCTGCCGATGAGGCCGCACCGCCGCCTGCGCCGAGCGCGCGCGCCGAGGCACCCGTTACAGCGCCCGCCGCGGCCTATTACGAACCGACCACTATTCTCAGCCAGACCGACGCGGATCGCCTGCTCCACACCAGCGGCATCACGCTGCAATGGATCGGCTGGGAGACGCGCGGGATGGTCGACGTGACGGTCGACGAGAACGGCACCTGGCACCTTTCGGGCAGCCAGACCGGCGAAGGCGGTGGCGAGGTGCGGGTCGATGGGCGAATCCTCGAGATCGGCGATGGCTACTTCACCCTGCGCGGTGCGGTGTCGATCGAGGACACGCCCGATGCCGGGCGCGACTGCCGCGAGAACAAGACCTGGCATTTCGCGATCACCCAGAACCGGCATTACTACCGGCTGCGCGAGTTCGAGTGGTGCGACTATCTGACGGACTATATCGACATATACTTCTAGAGCGCTCGGCGTGGCGCGCATTCTCCTGCGCCATTGCGATCATCGAGCGCGCGTGTCGCTGAGCCACCTCTCGCTGGTCCTCTCCATAGCCGCCACCCAGCGCGCTGGCGACGGGCAACCCGCGTGATCGCACTGCCTGCACGACGTAGCGGTCGCGCGCTTCCAGACCTTCGCTGGTGAGCGCCAGCCGCCCCAGCTTGTCGCCCTCGTGCGGATCGACTCCCGCCTGATAGAGCACGATGTCGGGCGCGAACTCTTCGAGCAGGCGCGGCAGGTGCGCGGCGAGCGTGGCGAGATAGGCCTCGTCCCCCGTGCCGTCGGGCAGGGCGATGTCGAGGCTCGATCGGGCCTTCCTGACGGGGAAGTTCTTCTCCGCGTGGATCGAGCAGGTGAAGATGTCCTCACGCCCCGCGGTAAGCGCGGCGGTGCCATCGCCCTGGTGAACGTCGCAATCGAGGATCAGGACGCGCTCCGCATCGCCTTGGGCAATGAGCCGGTTGGCGCACACCGCCAGATCGTTGAACACGCAGAACCCCGCGCCGGTCTCGTGCAGCGCGTGGTGGCTGCCCGCCGCGCTGTTGGCGGCATAGCCGTGCTCCATGGCGAGCTGCGCGGCGAGCCATGTGCCGCCATTGGTATGGCGGACACGGTTGGCGATATGCTCGGTCACCGGAAAGCCGATCCGCCGCTCCTTCTCGCGCGGTACCTGCGCGGCGAAGACCTGCTCGACGTAAGACGGGCAGTGAACGGCCTCCAGCCACTCGCGCGGGCACGGCTCGGGTGCATGCTCGGTCAGCGCTTCGCCGCTTTCGCGGAGCACCTCCATGACCAGGTAGTACTTGTCGAACCTGAACGTCCCCCGCTCCGGGCGCGGCGCCATGTAATCGACGTGATGGACGACGTGGAGCATTCGCGAGCGCTAGCGAGGGCGCAGCGCGGTCAGGCTCCGACGCATTCCATGGCCCCGCCCACGGCGCCGCCCGAAACCTTCCTGCGGAACGCCCGGGCACGGCGATCGAACTCGCCCCGGTCCATGCCCAGCTGTTCGGCGGCTTCGGCGTCGGGCGTGCCCGGATCGACCTTGTACAGATCGTTCACGAAGGCGCGCTCCTCGTCGTTCAACGAGGCGAAAGCCTTGTCCGCCATACAGGCGCATTCGCTTTCGGTCAGCTGGCCATTGGCCTGGCGAAAGCAGCCATCGGCCATTTCCTGCTTCGCCTGATCCACGCCCGAACTGCATGCAGCCAGCAGGCCAAGCATTGCGAGCACGCCCATTTTGCGAACAATCATCTGGATAATTCCCCCTCTGGAAAGAGGCCCAGTCCAGTAGAACCGCCTGCCGATGTCAAGCGCGGACCGGGCTCACGCCGCTCATTCCGCCGCTTCCGCTTGCTGTGCGGCATGCGGGTCGAAGGCCACGTCCTCGCCCGCTTCGATCCGCGCGGCCTTCTCTTCCACCAGCCGGACGATGTGGTCGAGCATGCTCTCGTCCTCGACATGGTGGTCGGTTACGCCGGAGAGGTACACCATATGCTTGCCCTTGCCGCCGCCGGTGATCCCGATGTCGGTCTCGCGCGCCTCGCCGGGCCCGTTGACCACGCAGCCGAGCACCGAAAGGCTCATCGGCGTCTTGATGTGTTCGAGCCGCTTTTCCAGCGCCTCGACCGTGCGGATCACGTCGAAGCCCTGACGCGAGCAAGAGGGGCAGGAGACCACGCGCACGCCGCGAGTGCGCAGGCCGAGCGCTTTCAGCATCTCGAAGCCGACCTTCACCTCCTGCTCGGGCTCGGCGGAGAGCGAGACGCGGATCGTATCGCCGATTCCTGCCCACAGCAGCGATCCGATGCCGATCGATGACTTCACCGTCCCGCCGACCATGCCGCCCGCCTCGGTGATGCCGAGGTGCAGCGGGCAGTCGACCGCGTCTGCCAGCCCGTGATAGGCCGCGACCGCGAGGAACACATCGGAGGCTTTCACCGCCACCTTGTATTCGTGGAAATCGTGGTCCTGCAGCAGCTTGATATGGTCGAGCGCGCTCTCGATCAGCGCTTCGGGGCAGGGCTCTCCGTACTTTTCCAGCAGGTCTTTCTCGAGACTGCCTGCATTCACGCCGATGCGGATCGCGCAGCCATTGGCCTTGGCCGCGCGGACCACTTCCGCCACGCGTTCGCTACTGCCGATATTGCCCGGATTGATCCGCAGGCACGCCGCGCCCTTGTCGGCGGCTTCCAGCGCGCGCTTGTAGTGGAAGTGGATGTCCGCAACGATCGGCACGTTTGCGGCGCGAGTGATCTTGTCGAAATGCCGCGTCGCCTCTTCGGTGGGGCACGAGACGCGGATGATATCCGCGCCCGCATCCTCGCACCGGCGGATCTGGTCGAGCGTGGCACCCACATCCTCGGTCGGCGTGTTGGTCATGGTCTGCACGCTGATCGGCGCATCGCCACCGACCGGCACGGAGCCGACCATGATCTGACGGGAGGGACGGCGCTCTATCGTGCGCCAGGGGCGAATTGCATTCATCACTTCGTCTCTCGTACGGCGCGGCTGACACACCTGACACAGTGTTCAGGAGCCAAAAAATACGCGCTGGGCGCAAGGGGTGCCGAAACGCGCATATGAGGGCGATGCTGCGATTTTGCGACCCGGGGCATGCCTGGCCCTTACCACGCGTGTCCCGAGTAGGAAATCGCGCGCGGATCGTGCAGGAGTATTGGCATGGCGAGTTCGAGCGATACCGAAGACGGCACGCCGCTGCTGTTCGCCCGTGTGCTGGACGGGCAGGGCGGCGGACGCGCGATCGATTGGGCGGAAATCCAGCATTGGCAGCCGGGGGAGGGCGGACAGGTGCTGTGGATGCACCTGTGCCGCAACGAGCCCGGCGTCTACGAGTGGTTGCAGGACCATGTCGGCATTCCCGAGCCGACCGCCGAGCTGCTGACCAGCGACGACACCCGCCCGCGCGCCTTTCGCGAAGGCAACGCGCTGGTCGCGACCTTGCGCGGGATCAACTTCAACCCCGGCGCCGAGCCCGAAGACATGATCTCGATGCAGGTGTGGAGCGACGGGACGCGGCTGATCACGCTGCGCCGCCACCCGCTGCAGACCCCGCGCCAGATCCTCGCGCAGATCGACCGGGGCGCTGGGCCGAGCGATGCGGGTGCGGTCGTCACCGCGCTGACCGAGGCGATGGTGGCGCGCATGAACCGCTCCATCGTCGACATGAACCTGCATATCGACGAGCTCGAAGCGCAGGACATGGACGACGATCCCGAGGACATGCTGGAAAAGATCGCCACCATCCGCCGCAACTGCCTGGGGCTTCAGCGGCACATGGGGCCGCAGCATGTGGCGCTGGAGGCGATCAGCCGCGAGGCGCCGCCCTGGTTCGAGGGCCACGACCGGCGCGAGATCGCCGAGACGATCGACCGGCTGCGCCGCTATCTCGACGATATAGACGTGAGCAAGGAAAGCGCGGTGGTGCTGATGGACGAGTTGCGCACCCGTGCGCTCGCCAGCAACGAACGCGCGACCTACATGCTCACCATCGTCGCGGGCATCTTCCTGCCGCTGGGCTTCCTCACCGGGCTGCTCGGCATCAATGTCGGCGGAATGCCCGGTGTAAACGACGGCAGCGCCTTCTGGTGGGTCGCCGCCGTCTGCATCGCGATCATCGTGGTGCTGCTGGCGATCTTCAAGCGGCTGAAGTGGCTCTAGCGCCTATCCTCCCGCCTGCTGCGCGGGAATGAATTCCTCGCGCACGGCCTTGGCGATCAGCTCCAGCGGGATGATCCCCTGCGCCAGCAGGAAGTCGTTGAACGCCCGCTCCTCGAACTTGTCGCCCAGCGCCAGCTCGGTCTCGATCCGCAGGTCGATCAGCTTGCGGTAGCCGTAGTAATAGGCGCCCGCCTGGCCCGGCATGCGGAACTGGTAGCGGTCGAGCTCCTGCTTGGTCATGCCCGGAGAGAACAGCGCTTCCTCGCGCAGCACGTATTCGGCCTCGTCGCGGGTCATCAGGCCGAGGTTGAGCGCGGGGTCGAGGAAGGCGCGCGCCGCGCGCAGCAGGCGGAACTGCTGGGCGATGAACTGGCCTTCGATGGGCTCGTGCGGCATCATCTCGGCCTCGGCGTAAAGCGCCCAGCCTTCCACGTTCACGCTGTTGAAGGCGTAGAGCATTCGGGCGAGGCTGACTCCCTGTTCGACCAGCGCGGCGAACTGCATCTCGTGCCCCGGCCGCGCCTCGTGTGCGCTCAGCGTCCAGGCGGCGGCGGGGAAGTTGAAATCGTCGTAGGCATCGCCTTCGCCTGCGGTCGGGTTGCCGACGGTGAGAACGAAGGTGCCCTGTTCGCCGGTGTTCCCGATCAGCCGCGGCGGGCGCATGTGCGGGGCGGGCTGGGCGGCGCTTTCCGCCTCGCTCGCGACGCGCATCTGCAGCTCGGTATCGGGCAGGCTGACGATCTCGTTCTCGCGCACCTTCGCCTCAAGCTGGCTGTTGATGTCGCGGTAGAAGGCCTCGATCTCGTCGTTGGGGATCGTCTGCTGCTTCAATCGCGCCATGACCGAGGCCATGTCGGTCTCGGGCCAGCCGTTCTTCTCGGCGATCTGCGGGGCGAGCGCCTCCATCTGCGCGCGGATTTCATAAAAGCCGCGCCGCGCCTGGCTCATCGCCTCGCGCGGGTCCATGTCGATGCCGACATTGCGCAGGTTGAGGGCGTAGAGTTCCTCGGGCAGCCGCGCGGTGTCGCGCGCTTCCGGCAGCACGGTTTCGCGGGTCCACTCGCCGTAATCGGCGAACTGGGCTTCCATCGCATCGAGCGATTCGTCCGCGCCCTCGATCTCGTACTTGTCGAACAGCTCGCGGATGCCGGCGACGAAGGTCGGGATCTTGTCGATCGATTCGCGCACCTCGACCGCGTAGGGCCCGATCTTGCCATCCCCCCGGCTCGCCTCGAAGCGCGCCTTGGCCTGCTCGGTATAGGGCTCGTAGCCCTCGGCCACCCCGGTATATTTGCGCAGGAGTTCGAGCGCGGAGGCGTGGCGGCTCTCGGCCGTCTGGTCGGAGAGGATGGTGCCGATCGAATAGAAGATGCTCTGCGGAAGCTCGTTCCATTCGAGCATGTATTGCTCGTTCAGCTCGCTCGAGGCGATGCTGCGGTCGAGATTGTCGATCAGGATGGCGAGATCCTGCTCGACGAAGGGGTTGGTCTCGCGCGCCATCGCGGCGGTGAATTCCGCCTTCAACTCCTTCGCGCCCGCGACGTAGCGATCGTCGGCGTCGAGCGAGAAATCGAAGGTCTGCCCGTCATACTGCTCGTACCCGGCGGACGAGGCACCCTCTGGGTAGAACTGCGCCTCGAAGTCGATCAGCTTCTGCGTATAGGCGTTGCTCGTCTCGACCCAGCCGGGCTGGGCGGCAGGCGCGGTTTGCGCGGTTTCGGCCTGAGCGCTCTCCGAGTGTGTGAAAGCAGGTGCGGCGGGCAGCAGCGCGACAAGCGCGATGGCGGCGGCGAAGGTCTTCATGTTTTCCCCCTTGAGGTTCTGCGAAGAGGGGGTGCGGCAGCGAAGGCCGATTGGCAAGGCCACCATCGACCAACCGCCGATGCTGCCCTGCTACAGCCGCAGCTCGTAGAGCAGTTCGTCGTCGCGGTGGTTGCCGACCCAGAAGTCGATATCGGCGATCTTCGTAAAGCCGTAGCGCTGGTAGAATTTCTGCGCGCCGTAGTTCTCGCTCCACACCGAAAGCTGCATCGCATCGTGCCCGCGCGCGCGGGCTTCGGCGAGCGCCCAGTCCATCAGGGCCGCGCCGATGCCCTGCCCGGTCAGATCGGGCTGGGTGTAGAGCTGGCCGAGCGCGATCGGGTTCGCCGCGTCCGAATGCTCGGCATACCAGCTGGGAGCGCGCAGCTTGACGTAGCCGAGCAGGCGCTGCCCATCATCGGCGAGCCGGTGGATGCAGTAATCGTCGGCGATTTCCTCTGCCACCGCGCGTTGCGAATAGACCTGCTCCAGAAACGGATCGAGGTCTTCCGCCCGGTAGAGATGCGCGAAGGCGGCGCAAAAGCTCTCCCGCCCGAGCGTGGCGAGCGCGGGGGCGTCTTCGGGCGTGGCGGGGCGCAGGATCATGCCGTGCCGGTTAGCCGGGCCGCGCGGGCAAGGGAAGCGCTGGACCGCGCGCGGCAAGCGCGGCATTGTCCGCAAGCCTTCAAGGGGGAGACATTTCATGCGCGCCATTTTCGCTCTCGTTCTCGCGGCCATGTTCGCCGTGCCCGCCGCTGCGCAGGAGGGCTCCGATCCGGGCGAGCCGCGCTGGTCCTTCGCGATCCACGGGGGGGCGGGGACGATCAAGCGCGAAAACATGACGCCCGAGCAGGAGGCCGAGTATCGCGCCGCGCTCGATGCGGCGCTGGAGGCAGGTTCGGCGATCCTGCGCGAAGGCGGCAGCGCGATGGACGCGGTCACCGCGGCGATCACGATGATGGAGGACGATCCAAAGTTCAACGCCGGGCGCGGCGCGGTGTTCACCTGGGATGGCACCATCGAACACGATGCGGCGCTGATGGACGGGCGCGACCGGGCCGCGGGCGCGGTCACCGGCACCAGCACGGTGCGTCACCCGATCCTCCTCGCCAAGGAGGTGATGCGCGACGGGCGGCATGTCTTCCTGAGCGGTGCGGGGGCGGAGACCTTCGCGGACGCCACCGATCTGGAGCGCGTGCCGAACGAGTGGTTTGCGACCGAGGCGCGGATGCGCGCGCTCGAGCGGATGAAGGCGCAGGCTCTCAAGGCGATCGACGTGGATTACAAGTTCGGTACGGTCGGCGCGGTCGCGCTGGACCTCGAGAGCAACATGGCGGCGGGCACCTCGACCGGCGGGCTGACCGGCAAACGCTGGGGTCGGATCGGCGATGCGCCGGTGATCGGCGCCGGGACCTATGCGGACAACCGGAGCTGCGCGGTCTCGGCGACCGGACAGGGCGAGTATTTCATCCGCGTCGGCGTGGCCCAGGAGATCTGCACGCGGCTGCGGATTGCGTGGGACGACATGCTCGAAGAGGCAGAAGAAAGCGTTCCACGCGACGACCTGGGCTTTCCCGAGTTCGTCGTGCACGCGAGCGAGCTGTGGCTGGAGGAAAGCGAGATCCGCGCTATCGCCGACGAGGTGATGGCCGAGGTCGAAGAGCTTGGCGGCACGGGCGGGGTGATCGTCGCCTCGCCTTTTGGCCCCGCCGTGTTCAGCTTCAACACGCCGGGCATGTATCGCGGCCGCGCTACCAGTGCGGGTCTGCGCGAGGTCGCGATCTTCGGCGAGGGGGAATAGGCCCTTCTAAACCCCGCTCGTGCTGAGCTTGTCGAAGCGCGAACGAAGCACTGGGCTCGCCCTTCGACAGGCTCAGGACGATCGGATCGGCTCGCTTCTTACGCCGGCCTTGTCGCCCGGCGCAGCACATCGCCGAAGCCATGCGCGATGCAGTCGTGATCGCGGTAATAGCCGCGCTCGCTCAGGATGCGATGCAGTTTGGGCAGGCGATAGGGCGGCACGCCTGCGAAGATGTGATGCTCCAGATGGTAGTTCACATTGCACGGGGATAGCAGCAGCGCCTCCCACCAGCGCGGGATGGTGGTGCCGGTGTTGATCCGCGCATCCATCGCGTCGCGGTCCTTCGCCACGCCATGCTCGGAAATCTGCCGCAGCCGCATTGTCGCGGGATAGACGAAGATCCGCGCCGCCCACCACATCAGGTAGGCCCACGGCGCGCCCACAGCGAGCAGCGCGACGAACAGCAGGGCATGGAACAGGACCGAGGGCCCGGTCTGGCTCCATTTGAAGCCCTTGATCTCGCCAAGAAGGTCGCGAAACCCGGTCTGCCCCGTGACATCGCGGATCAGCTTGCGCTTCAGCGAGGCGCGCGTGACCGGGTAGGATTTCACCATCCACTTGTCCGGGTCGTCCGGCGTGCCCGCATATTTGTGGTGATCGAGGTGGTAGCGGCGATAGAGATCGAGCGGGACATGCGCGATTGCTCCGCTGACCCACTTGCCGACGAAGCGGTTGAGCGCAGGCGTGCGGAAGAAGGCGCCATGCGCGCAGTCATGCGTGATGATGCCGAAGGCCTGGATGCGCCCGCCGAGGATCACGATCGCGGCAATAATCGTCAACGGATTGGGCCACAGGATCGCGACGGCAAAGGCGGCCACGGCCAGTGCGGCCTGGAACAGCACGGTCGCTGTGGCGCGCCAATTGGACTTGGCGCTGAGCGCGGCGACTTCGCCACGGGTGACGAAATCATGGATGGCGGGGGCGTGTTTCATGGCGGTCTCTCCGGTGGCCGATATTACCGGAAGCGCGGCTGGCGCGCAATTATTGCGAGAACCCTAGCCCTCGACCTGCGAATGCTTGTCCGCCTTGCGCTGGCCGAAGCGCATGTCGCCCTCCAGCTTGGCCCTGAGCGCTGTATAGAACGCTTCGAGGAAGGGCCGCTCGTCGCCCGAACCCGCCTGCCAGCCGATCTTGCGCACGATCGCTTCGTGGACTGCGGCCAGCGTTTTCTCGTCGCCATCGCGCAGCACGCGCTCGAGCTGCTGCAATTCGTACTCGCCGTAGATCGTCAGTTCCTCGGGCCCGAAGCGATAGGCAGGCTCCGCCTGTGCCTGCCTGCCATGCGCGAGCGACAGCGCATCGGCCAGCTTGCGACGCGGGGCCTCGACCACCCATGTGCCCGCGACCACGTCCCCCGCGCGCAGCGCATCGCGGTTGAAGAAGGGGAACAGCATGAAGGTCGCGAACCACAGCGAGCCGACCAGCCATGCAGAGCCCGCCCCGCCTTCGCCCGCCGCGCCGAAGAAGCTCAGCGGCAGGAACAGCTCGATCTGGCGCAGCAGGTTGCGCGCGATGATCGCCTCGGCGGTCAGCCGCTCGCCCGACTGGCCCTGCGGCCGCGCGGCGACCCTGATGCCGACCAGGCGCTTGCCCGGAGTGGCGCCGCGCGGGCCCATCTCGAAGAAGATGAAATAGCCGTTGAAGATTACGAAGGCCGCGATGAGCAGGACCACGACGAGAAACTCGACCGCGCTGCTGTCGAAACCATCGATATCGAGCACGTTGATCCCGATCAGCAGCAGCACGACGAAGCCGATGACGGCGATCAGGTTCATGAGGAAATAGTCGAGCATCAGCGCCATCAGCCGCGACCCGCGCGTCGCCAGCACGATGTTGAGCGGCACGCCTTCGGGTGTGACCACCTGCCGCCGCCGCTTGTGGTCGATATCGTGTGCGATCGCGGTCATGCCGCTGCCCCCGCCTTTTCGCGCCGCCCGACGAGGATGAACAGCGCGAGCCAGGCGACGAGCATGAAGACGCCGATCAGCACGCGGGCCTCGAACCCGGCGAGCTGGCGCGGGAAGGCTTCGAGCACGGCGGCCACGATCAGCATGAAGACGCAGCCTAGCATCACCAGCGCCGCCCGGCGGCCTGCCTGCGCCGTGGCGGCGAGGATGCTCGCCTCTCCGGGAAAGGCCATGTTGCGGCCCACATGGACGCCTGCCGCACCCGCCAGCAGGATCGCGCCGAATTCGGTGGTGCCATGCACGCTCAGCCAGGCGAGGAATTCGGGCAGCAGGCCGACCGAATGGAACAGCCACGCCATCGCGCCGAGCATCGCCATGTTGTAGATCAGCAGCAGCAGTGTCGGCACGCCGAAGGCGAAGCCCAGCGCAAAGGCGAGGATGCACACGCTCGCATTATTGTAGAACAGGTAGGCGGCGAAGGCGGAGAGGCCGCCCGTGCTGCTTTCAATCGCCAGCGTCTCGGCGAGGTCGGCGCGGCTTGCG
>MDTG01443283.1_pt1 | contig 14813 bp, 16 predicted proteins | sample 811421 | NCBI WGS metagenome assembly MDTG01 (sample SAMN05326645, study PRJNA326480) | marine metagenome | isolation source: seawater | place: Pacific Ocean: South East | collected 2011
ATCCATATTTGTCCTCTAGTAAAAAATTTGGATAAACTGTATTTGAAAAAGGTTCCCCATCAAGAAAAGCTGGTGAAATTGGAGACTGAGCAATAGCTTGAAGCGGGGTTACAAAGGCGTTATCATTTGCAATTCTATCTATTTTTGACCTATTAAAACCCAGATTCATTGACAAAGAAAACTTATCAGAAAAGTTGTGACTGACATTTGTTCTAGCATTAATTTTTTTTAATTCATTACCTCTAACGATACCTTTTGTATCATTATAGGATACAGAAAAATAATAGTTTGTTTTTTCACTTCCCCCAGACATAGAAATATCTGCGTCTCTAGTGTGTCCGTCAACCAAAGCAATTTTTTCCCAATCGGTATCATAAGCACCTTCCTGCCATGTATAATCAGAGTACCTGTCAAATCTTGCTTCTACGTAGGCGGCAGGATTAGCCGGAAAACCGCCGTAGGCAAGACCATTTTCAGCGGCCTCAGTAAAAATCTCTATATATTCATCTGCGTTCATCCAATCTCTTGTTTTAGCTGGAGAACTAAAACCATTAGAAAAGTTAATATTAAAACTTGCTTCTCCAGATTTTCCTTTTTTTGTTGTTATAATAACCACACCATTTGCTCCTCTCGATCCATAAATTGAAGCTGCAGAGGCATCTTTAAGTATATCTATAGACTCAATTTCAGAAGGGTTTAAGGTGATAAGTGGATTAGTAGGAGCTCCATTGCTTGACTCATCATCATTAATTAAAGGAACACCGTCGAGAACGTATAGAGGGTCGGACCCCGCGCTTATACTAGATTGGCCTCTTATTCGAAAATTTAATCCAGCCTCAACTTTACCATTAGTCTGGTTAATTTGTACACCCGCAACTCTTCCTGTAATCGCATTAAACAGGTTTGGTGTCGGGACATCGCTTAAATCCTCCGACGTTACTCTTGCAACGTTGTCGGTTAAAGTTACCTTTTTTTGAGATCCATATCCGACAACGACTACTTCAGCCAATTCATTGGAAGGATTAAGTGTCACGTCTATCTTATCTTGGTCACCTACTTGAATTACGATAGATCCATATCCAATAAAACTAAATTCTAGGCTAGAGTTTTCACTTATATCAATTGTATAATTCCCGTCAAAATCTGTACTCACACCGTTGGTAGTTCCTACTTCAACTACTGAAGCACCTGGCAACGGAATGCCAATTTCGTCTACAACAACACCTGTCACTGTTTTTTGACCTGCAAGGATCGTTATGAATAGTATGCTAAATGAAAATGATAAAATAAATTTTTTCATTGATTGCAATTGGTTAATTGCAAATATATGATATTTAAATTTTTATTGAATAGATTATATATTTAGAGTGTGAGTTCTTAAAATAATTTATCTTGACTTAAATCTTCTTAATCCGTCTATTAATTTTGGAACCACATCAAAGGCGTCACCAACAACTCCGTAATCAGCTGCTTTAAAAAAAGGTGCTTCAGGGTCATTATTAATAACAACCTTGCATTTTGATGCGTTTATCCCTGCAAGATGTTGAATTGCTCCAGATACCCCAATCGCAATATATAAATTTGACGCCACTGGTTTACCTGTTTGCCCTACATGCTCGCTATGTGGTCTCCAACCCATGTCAGAAACTGGTTTTGAACAAGCAGTGGCCGCTCCTAGTGCTTTTGCAAGATCTTCAACTAAGCTCCAGTTTTCTGGACCTTTTAAACCTCTGCCGCCTGTAACTACAATTTCGGCATCAGCTATAGAAATTTTTTCTTCATCCTCTTTTATTGATTCAACTTTAACATTTGAATCTAGACTTTCAGCTATATAATCTTTCACTTCAAGTTTTCTTTCACTCTCAGATATTCCATATGAATTATTTAAAATTCCTATAATTTTATATTTAGTTTTAAGTTCTGTAAATACGAATGCCTTATTTGTAAATACAGTTCTTTTCAAAACCAGTGGGTAAAAACTCGAAGGAAATTCAACAACATTAGTAGCATAACTAGCATCCAATGAGATAGATATTATGGGAAAAATAAATCGTGAATCTGCACTAGATCCAGTTATAAAAATTGTTCCTCCAAGATCTTTAAAATTTTTACACAGTAGATCAGCATATATTTTTGCATCAAATGCATGATCAATTTTGATATTGATTAGTTTTTCAACTCCATACTTTTTAATTTTACTGGGATTTGACGAGTTGAAAGCAATACCATACAAATTAGTTTTTGTTTCATCAGCTAGTTTTCTGCCGTATGAAGATACCTCTAAGGCACTTTTTTTGAAATTTCCATTTTCGGTTTCTAAATAAACTACAATTGCCATACTAAATTACTTTTGCTTCATTGTGTAATAAATCTATAAGATCATTTATATTTTCAGGGTTTACAAGCTTAACTTTTCCTTTTGGTGGAAGTTGCTCATATTTAACAGTTTGCGTTTGAAGAGGTTGATGTTGAGCCTCAATAGTCGTTAGTGGTTTTTTTCTGGACATCATAATTCCTCTCATATTAGGAATTATTAAATCACTTTCTTCAACAAGTCCTTTTTGACCTCCAATCACTAGAGGTAGAAACCCAGATATTTCTTCCTTACCCCCATCTGTTTCTCTAGTTGCTTTGAAATTTGATTTATCCACATCTAAACTCACGCAATTGCTAACATAATTCACGTTTGTCAATGTTGCGATCATTCCTGGAACCATTCCTCCATTATAATCGATAGATTCCCTTCCAGCAATTATTAGATTATATTCTTTGTCCTTTACGAAATGAGAAATTTCTCTCGCAACCTGATTGGCGTCAATTGGATTTGTATCAATCCTAAAAGCATGATCTGCACCAATGGCAAGAGCTTTTCTAAGTATAGGCTCCGTATCAATCTCTCCAACACAAATGACATGCACTTCACAGCTTTCCTTTTCTTTTAACCAGATTGCTCTGGTTAAACCGAATTCATCATTAGGATTTATTACGTACTGTACCCCTGTACTGTCAAATTGAGTTTCATTTTCAATAAAATTAATTCTTGATGTTGTATCAGGAACACAACTAATACATACCAAAATTTTCATATTTCTAAAAACTGTTTTATTATTATATTTTAAAATTAAGTATTATTCTTGCATAATAAAATTTTTTGTTCAATTATATGATAAATTTAATTGGATATGGATTTTTAGGGTCTTTATCGTACCCATAAAAACCTCTTTTAGTCTTGTATCCCAAATTCCCTTCTTTAACCATTTTAATAAGTAATTGATTTGGTGAGTATTTTTTGTCACCAAAGCCATTTTCCAGGACCTTCAAAACCGATAAACAAACATCCAATCCTATTAAATCAGCTAATCTTAGAGGACCCATAGGATGACCCATTCCTAGTTTAATTATTTGATCAATGCTATTAACGTCTGCAACACCTTGTGATAAAGTTTCAATTGCTTCGTTTATCATTGGAAGTAAAATTCTATTTGAAACAAAACCAGGTGAATCCTTTACCACTAATGGGATTTTATTGATTTTTTTAGTTAAAGATTTAATTGAATGAACAGTTTTTTTACTTGTACCAATACCAACAACTATTTCTACTAATGGCATTACTGGGACAGGATTCATAAAATGCATACCTATAATCCTATCTGGATGACGAGTTTTATCAGCCAGACTTGATATAGATAATGAGGATGTATTGGATGAGATTATGATATTGGCGCCGAATTTTGAATCTAAATCTTCAATTATTTTTTTTTTCAATTCAAAATTTTCATGAACAGCTTCAACAATTAGTTCAGCATCTTTAGTAGATTCATTTAATTCTTTTGTAAATGATATCTTTGATAATATCCTTTTTTTTTGTTCCTCCTCGATAACCCCTTTTCTTATTTGCCTATCAATATTAAAGGAAATTATATTTTTTGATTCATCTAATATTTTTTCATTTAAATCAATTAAACTTACCTTAATCTCATATTGAGCCATAACGTGTGCAATTCCTAAACCCATCGTTCCCGCACCTATGACAGCTATTTGTTTCATTTTAAAATAATTTACCGATAATTAAAGTCCTCTTAATCTACAATATTTTAAATTAACATATATTGCACAATAATCGTTTTAATTTAAAAAACATTAAAAAATGCTCACCAATATAAAAAGAGTTGACATGAATTTTAAAGTGGACATCTCGGACGAAAGAGCTTTTTTATTAAACGAAATTGTAAATTATATATACAAAACAATATCAGGAAATAAAATTCCAAAGCTGAACTTTATATGTACTCATAATTCAAGGAGAAGCCAATTTTGTCAGTTTTGGGCAACATTTTTTTCTTATTATTACAATATTAAGTGTGAAATTTTTTCCGGAGGTACTCTTGAAACTGAAGTAAACAAGGCTGTGATAAATAACATTAAAAGTTATGATTTCAATATTAGTTTTGTAGAGTCAAATAACCCTATTTATTCCATAAAGTTTAAAAATCAGAATCTTGGTAATTATTTCTCAAAATTATACCATGATTTTGAAAATCCAAAGAGTGAATTCGCCGCAATTATGACCTGTTCGGATGCAGAGAATGATTGTCCTTTGGTTAAAGGTGCTGAAATTAAGTTTTCTCTTCAATATGAAGATCCAAAAAAATACGATAAGACAAAAATTGAAAAAACTGAGTATAAAAAAACTTCTGAAAAAATTGCTTCTGAAATGAATTATTTATTTTACAAATTAAAAACTGAATATTTATAATATTATGTCCTGTAGAATTATATTTTCATTATTTGCATTTATCTTAATATCATGTAAAAAGGATGATAAATGCGGTTTAATAATTGATAAGGTAATTGTTGAAAATCGTTACTACTTTATATTTGATCCCAATACCTTCAATCAATTTGGAAGAACAGATGTGAACCAAACTATATATTATGTTCCCGATAATAGGAGTAGTGGTGAAGTAAGCCAGGATGTTTACAGTAAATTTAGTGTTGGAGATGAATATTGTCAGTCATAATCTTTCCATTATAAATTCATAAGTGTCGGACAGAAATTCGATGTAATTGTTCCTAAATCCGACTTCAGATTTAAATGCCCTAATATATTTTTCTTTCACAGGAACAGGTATTTTTATCAATTTTGATTTATTGGAATGTTCAATTATAAATTGAATAGTTATTTTAGACGATATAATAGGGTTCTCTCTGAGTTCTTTAATAACATATTTTAGTATTTCGGTAGGCCATTGCTGAGATTCAAAACTAAAATTAAGTTCATCAATTTGATTATTTAATGATTTAAATGCAATGTCTGAGTTCACTTTTAGCTCATAGTTTTTTATAAAATTATCAAAGTCATTTTCTTGAGTAAAGGAAAATTGGGCTATAATTATTAAAGAAAATAAAAATTTAATGTTCATTGCCTTTGCTTTCAATTATAATTGCAGATGCTCCTCCTCCTCCATTACAGATTATTGCTGCACCCCTATTTAAATTTCTTTGATTTAACGCATGAATAAGAGTGACAACAATTCTTGCCCCAGAACATCCTAAAGGGTGACCCAATGAAACTGCACCCCCGTTTACATTCACAATATCGGGATTTATTCCTAAAATTTTCATGTTTGCCAAAGTAACTACAGAAAAAGCTTCATTAATTTCAAGTAGATCGATCTGCGATATATCTAGATTCGCCCTATTTAATGCAATAGGCAAAGCTTCTGATGGGGCTGTGGTAAACCATCTAGGTTCGTTAGCAGCATCTGCATGGGAGATAATTTCAGCTAACGGTTTTAAATTTAACTCTTTAGCTTTTTTTTCTGACATTAAAATTAATGTCGCAGAACCGTCATTTATTGTTGAAGAATTAGCAGCAGTGACAGTTCCACCTTTCTCAAAAGGTGAATTCAAATTTTTGATTTTTTCAAAATTTACATTGAAACATTCCTCATCTTTTTTAAAATTAATTTCCTCCCCATTTAAATCCTTGGTTTTTATTTCACACACTTCGTTATTAAAAAATCCTTTCTCCCAAGCATTTTGACTTTTCAAATAAGACTCTTTACAATAATAGTCTTGTTCGAATCTCGAAATTCCATATTTTTTTGCAGTTGCTTCAGCATATGTACCCATTAATTTATTGTGAAATGGATCCATTAATCCGTCTATTTCCAAACCATCTTTTAATGTTCTTTCTCCAAATTTTAAACCTCTTCTTAAATTTAAATAATGAGGAGACATGCTCATATTTTCCATTCCCCCTGCAACAACAACATTATTTTCTCCAAGCAATATTGATTGAGTTGCTATAGAAATACTTTTCATTCCCGAAGAACAGACTTTATTAATTGTAGTGCAGGGAACATTTTTTGGAATGCCGGCATATATTGCCGCCTGCCTTGCTGGAGCTTGTCCAACACCAGCTTGAAGCACATTTCCAAAATAAACTTCATCAATTAATCCTGGATTTAAAGAAATAGACTTAATTGAAGCTTCAATTGATTTAGCTCCAATTAAAGTAGCAGGGATTTTTGACAAAGAGCCCATAAATGAACCTATTGGTGTTCTTTTAGCACCGACAATTACAACTTTGTTTGGGGACATTTATATTAATTTTTATTCTCTTTAAAAATTGAAACAAATATACTTCCGTATATAGAATGAACCAAGCTCGAGATAGCCGAAGGAATCGCTGTCGAAGAATTAATGTAATTTTCTTTCGCTAAAACAACTCCTAGTCCTGAATTTTGCATGCCAATTTCAATACAAATTGTTTTCGATAATTTTTTGTCTCTTAAAAAAACAAAACTTATAATATATCCAAGTATAAATCCTAAAAGGTGCAAAGTCATAACAGAAATTATAAGATTTATACCTGACTTTAGAATGATTTCTTTTCCTTCTCCAATGATACTTGCCACTATTAGGACTATCAATAAAACCGATACGGATGGAGAATAAATTATCATTCTTTTTGTAAAAGATGAGAAATATTTACTTATGACCAACCCTAAAAAAACTGGTAATATTACAACCTTTATTGCGCTTACTACAAGACCTCTTAAATCAACGTTTATTAATTCTCCAGATATATTTGATATTAATAGAGGTGTTAAAATAACTCCTACAATAGTTGAAATAAAAGTCATACTAACCGAAAAGGCAACATTTAAATTTGACAGGTATGCTATCACATTAGATGCAGTTCCGCCTGGACAACATGAAACCAAAATCAATCCAACGGCAAAAAAATCTGGCAAGTCAAAAATTTTAGAGATTGTCCATCCCAAAAAGGGCATAACCGAAAATTGAGTTAATACGCCAATAACCGTCCATCTTGGGTTTCTAAACAAAATTTTGAAGTCTTTGACTTTGAGGGTTAAACCCATTCCTAACATTATTATACCTAATCCAAATGTGATCATATTACCGCTGAACCATATAAATAATTGTGGCCTTAATAAAGCCAGGAATGAAAAAAGAGTTACCCACAGAGGGAAAAGATTGACAAATATTCTCAAACAAACAAATTTAATGTTATTTATATTTTAATCTGTCCATTTTAGCGACTCCATTAATTTTGATATATCTTCCCCTATGTAATTTACGGCTGGCATTAACGAATCATAATTTGGTTTTTTATAAAAATACAAGGCCCCAAAAATAAAATGATTTAAACTATCTGTTAAAAAAAATTGAACATGAGAAGCAGCATTACCCACAATTTGAAATATAGATCCGTAGGTCTTATTTATATTATTGACATAAACTTTTTCAGGTATTCGAGCAGCTTTCCTTGCGTGTTTTAAAGGCATGCTATATGCATCTGATAAAAGGGAATCAAGATTATTATTAACTTTTCTATATGTCAAGTAAATTGTTCCTTTTAGGTTTGAATATATTATTTGATCATTACATTCATTTGAGGAGACAAAATTACTAGATCGATTTATTTTAATTGAATAAGGGCATTTTGATTTTTTTGTAATGTAGGTCGGATAAGAATACTTGAGATTTAACATTGATTTTGGCTTAGGCTTCATAGGTCCTCCAGTACATGAAATAATTATTACATTTAATACAACTTGAATTAAAAATTTTTTCATAAGAGTTTAACTTTTACCCTTCTAATTCTTTTTTTGTCTACTGATTCAATTGTGAATTGAACTTTTTCGAAAGATATTTTTTCTCTTATTCTTGGGAGTCTTTTTGAAATTTCTGTTAAAAATCCTCCCAATGTCTCAGCCTCTCCTCTCTTTTTTTCAAAGTTATCAATCGATGAAATTTTGGATATTCTATAGAAATCATTGAGGCTAATTTTTGCATCAAATAAATACACGTTGTTATCAATTTTTGAATATTCTACATCCTCGTAATCAAATTCATCCGATATATCACCAATAATTTCTTCAATTAAATCCTCTAATGTTACTAAACCAGACGTCCCTCCGTACTCGTCAACAACCACAGCAATGTGCATTTTCTTTAATTTGAATTCTTTGAATAAATCATCTAGTTTTTTATTTTCAGGAACAAAGTATGTAGGTCTTAAGATTGAAGTCCAATTAAAATTTTTGTTTTTTATGTTTGGCAAAAGATCTTTAACATATAAGATTCCAATCACATTATCAAGTTGATCTTCAAACACAGGTATTCGAGAAAAACCGTTTTCAATTAATTTTGGTAGAACTTTTTCTAGTGATAAATTTGATGATAAAGCAAATATATCAACCCTTGGACACATCACCTGACTAATTTCGATATTCCCAAAGTTTACTATACCTCTTAAAATCTTTTCCTCTTCTTCAGTCGTGTCATTCTGTTTTGTTAATTCTAAAGCTTTCGATAATTCATCGACTGAGAAATTACCTCCTTTTTGACCAAATCTTTTTTCAATGAAATTGGTAATGGAACTCATAGGAATGGTTATGATAAATAATAATAACTTGTCTAATCTGTAAATTGTAGAGGCAGTAAATCTTGCAAAAACCAAATTGTTCCTGTTAGCAAATATCTTTGGTAAGATTTCTCCAAAAATTAAAATAATAAATGAGATTACTACAACCTCAATAAAAAGACTTAAAAAATGGTTGTCAATTTTATTCAAAAATAATTGACTAATATTTGAAAATAAGAGAACTAAGGCAATATTTATAAAGTTATTTGCTACTAGAATTGTAGCCAAAAGCCTTTTGGGTGAATTAAGTAGTTTTTCAATTAGTCCCTTTTCTTTAGAATAGTTATCTTGTATTGAATCTAATTGGGTTGCTGAAATTGAGAAAAAAGCTACTTCAGCGCCTGAGATAATAGCAGAACAAAATAATAAAAAAAAATAATATAACAGACTGGATTAAAATAATTGATGTAGGCAAGCTTATTAATATATATTATAAATTAAGTTAGAAAGGTAAATCTTTATCATCTGGACTGGAATCAACATTTAAAGGATTTTGAGATTCTGAATTCTTTTTGGTCGTCAAAAATGTGAATTGATCAACGTTGACTTCAGTCGTGTATCTGTCGCTTCCATCCTCTGCCTTCCATTTCCGAGTTTTAATTTTACCCTCTACGTAAATTCTATCTCCTTTACTTAGATACTTTAAACAAATCTCCGCTACTTTATTTCGTACAACTATATTATGCCATTCAGTTTCTGTGATTTTTTCTCCTGTGTCCTTCTTTATATAAGATTCATTTGTTGCTAGAGGGAATCTGCCAATCGACCCCCCACCTTCGAATTGATGAATCTTTACATCGTCTCCAAGATTTCCGATTAGCATGACTTTGTTTAAAGAACCACTCATAATATGAATTTATTTCAAATATAAGAAATCCTACTATGACTTTAAATGTTTATTTATAAAGTCTGAAATAACAATTGGCTTTGGTAAATTAATAATTTCATTAAAAGAACGTAGATTACTGGTATGTCCCTGCGAAGTAAAGATCCAAAATTTTATATTCAATTTTTGGTGGCTTAGAATGTGTTTGACTGTCACGAGCTTCATAAATTTTGCGGGTTTTTTTAATTTATTATTAAGCAATATGAATTCTTTTTTGTTAAGTATTTGATCCAAATCCGAGTATTCACCCTCAAACAAAGGAAATTCGTAAAGATTTTTCCAAATATCAGATTTTACTCTTTTTTTAAAAAAAAGCTTTTTATTACTAATCATTACTATATAGTTCAAATACCTCTGTTTTTTTGGAATCCTAATTTTTTTTGGAGGAAAAGATATTACGTCTCCCATATTATATGCATCACATTCTAATTTAAAAATACAGGAACTACAAAGAGGTTTCTTGGGGACACAATGTATAGCTCCAAACTCCATTAAGGCTTGATTAAAGTCTCCTGGATTTAAGTTATTCATTAAAGACTTTAATTTTTTTTTAAAAAAATTTATTGTTGATCTTAACTTTATATCTTTTTTAATCCCAAATAGTCTTGACGCAAACCTATAAACATTACCGTCTACAACGATTTCCTTTTCATCGAAACATATGGATGATATGGCACTGGCTGTATAATCTCCAATTCCTTTTATTTTTAAAATATCATCAAAAGTGTTAGGGAAGTTACCATTATTTGTATGAACAATTTTTTTGGCTGATTCTAGAAGATATATCGCCCGTTTATAATAACCTAATCCTTGCCATAAGAGCAAAATTTCTTCTTCGCTTGCAAGTGATAAATCCTTTAAAGAAGGATATTTTTTCAAAAATTTTTGATAGTATGGTAGACCCTGACTTACTCTGGTTTGTTGGAGTATCACTTCTGAAATCCAAATTTTATAAGGATTTTTTGTTTGTCTCCATGGCAATTCCCTTTTATTTTTTTTATACCACTTATATAATTTAGAAGAAAAATTCATTCAAAAATATCCTTTTACTACAATAAATAATAATATCTGTACAAAATCATTGATTGTGATTATTATTTTTATATTTGCCAACAGAAATTAATTAAACCATAAATTTAAACAATATGACTAAGGCAGAAATTGTTTCTAATATAACAGATAAATTAGGGATTGATAAAAGCGATGTTCAAATTACTGTTGAAAAATTTATGGAAGAAATTAAAGATTCGCTCGAAAGTGGTAACAATGTTTATTTGAGAGGATTTGGTAGTTTTATCATTAAAAAACGTGCTAAGAAAACTGGCAGAAATATTTCTAAAAATACTGCTGTTATTATTCCGGAGCACAATATTCCTGCATTCAAACCCTCTAAAGTATTTGTGAATGCTGTAAAATCTAAAGTAACCATATAGAAATACTAAATATGCCAAGTGGTAAAAAAAGAAAGAGGCACAAGGTAGCAACTCACAAAAGAAAAAAAAGAAGAAGAGCTAATCGACATAAAAAGAAATAGTGTTAAAAACACTTTAAACTTGACTGTTCTTTGAAAGTTTGGCGATAGCAGCCAAATTCGTTAAAAATTGTTTAATCGACGTTTAAACGTCATAAAAATAATCGATGTGAATAAAGAATTGATAATACGATCAAATTCATCTGCTGTTGATTTTGCTTTATTACATGAAGGGAAATTAATTGAGCTTAATAAAGAAACAGATAATAATAAATTTTCTGTTGGCGATATTTTTTTTGCTAGGGTAAAAAAACCAGTTTCTGGTTTGAATGCGGCTTTTGTTAACATTGGGCACGAAAAAAATGGATTCCTTCATTATCACGATTTAGGGCCTCAACTTCTATCTCTTATAAAACATGTCAAGCTTGTAAATTCTGGTAAAACGAAGAATTATATGCTTAATAATTTTGTTCTTGAAAAAGACATAGAAAAAAATGGAAAGGTTATAGATTTACTGAAACCTAATCAATTTATTTTAGTCCAAATAATTAAAGAACCCATTTCAACAAAAGGACCAAGGTTGTCATGTGAAATTTCTTTAGCAGGGAGATATATGGTTTTAATCCCATTTTCTGATAGAGTTTCTATATCTCAAAAGATTGAAAGCAATGAGGAAAGAACTCGTCTTAAAAGATTAGTTAACAGCATAAAACCAAAAAATTTTGGTGTTATCGTTAGAACGGTTGCCAAACAAAAAAAGGTTGCTGAATTAGATTCTGATTTACAAAATCTAGTTAATAGATGGACGAAACTTTGCAATAGCATAAGAAATATTAATAAGTGTCCATATAAGGTTTTAAATGAAATAAATAGAACTTCATCTATATTAAGAGATATTTTTGATGATACTTTTAAAGGTATTTATGTTGACGATAAAATGCTTTTACATGAAGTAAAAGAATATTTAGAATCAATTGCTCCTAATAAGACTAGCATAGTAAGCCATTATAAAGATTCGGTACCCATTTTTGAAAAATTTGGAATTGAAAGACAAATTAAGACATCCTTTGGAAAAACAGTTTCTATGAAAAAAGGGGCTTATTTGGTTATTGAACATACTGAAGCATTGCACGTAATTGATGTAAATAGTGGTAATAGGTCAAATAAAGAAAAAAGTCAAGAAGATACTGCTTTCGAAGTCAATATGATATCTGCTACCGAGATTGCGAGGCAATTAAGACTAAGAGACATGGGAGGAATAATTGTTATTGACTTTATTGATTTATCATCAAGTGAAAATAGAAAAAAACTTTTTAATCACTTGAGGGAAGAAATGAGTAAAGACAGAACAAAACACAAAATTCTTCCTCCATCTAAATTTGGACTTATTCAAATTACTAGGCAGAGGGTTAGACCGGAGCTAAAGATTAAAACTTTAGAACCTAATCCGAATCAAAGTAATGAAGTTGAAGCTCCTATTGTTTTGATAGATATAATAAAATCAGATCTAAATGGTATATTAAACCATCCTAAGCATAAAAAGAAAAGAATTTTCTTACATGTTCATCCTTTTGTTGCAGCATATTTAACACAAGGTATTACATCAATAAAATTTAAATGGTGGATAAAGTTTAAAAGAAGGATTACGGTAATCCCTAGGGATTCCTATAGGTACCTGCAGTATAAATTTAGAGACGAAAAAAACAGATCTTTAAGAATTTGAGAAAAATGCGGTGTCACGTTTGACATCGCATTTTTTATTTTTATACATATGAAAGAAAAAAAAATCACTAAAATATTAAGTAAAGTTGAAAGATATTGTACATATCAAGAAAGGTGTAAATTTGAAGTCGAGAAAAAATTAATTGACTTAGAAGTACCAGAAAAAATAAAAAAATCAATACTGGATGAACTTTCTGAAAAAAAATATTTCGATAATAATCGATATTCTTACGAATATGCCCTTGGAAAGTTTAAAAATAATAAATGGGGAAAAATTAAAATCAGATACCATCTAAAATGTAAGTTTATTGAAAAAGCCGTAATAGATAACGCCTTAAAAAAAATACCCAACAGCGAGTATACTTCAGTTTTTAATAAAATGGCAAAAAAAGAATGGGTAAATAAATCTAACCTGGACAAAAATTCAAGAGAAAGAAGATTTATAAACACTCTTAAAAGCAGAGGTTGGGAGTTTCACTTAATTAACAGCTTTTTGTTGGAAAAAAGAAAAAATAAATATTAATCTATCAAAACTTTTATGGAGTTTTTCTTCATCTCCATTAATCCTGATTCAATTTGTAGTGATACTTTTTCCTTGTCTTTTTTTATTTTATATAGATCCAAAGAATCTGTACCTTCTATTAGAATTTCGCCTTCAATTATTACTTTTCCTTTTTTGAGCGTAGAAACTATGGGAGCATGATTTTCAAGCACTTGAAAGGAACCGTCCGATCCAGGAAAAGTTACTGAACTAATTTTTCCAGACAATAATTTAGAATTAATTGAAAAAACCTCAATTAACATACTAACCTTTAGCTAACATTTTTTCTCCAGCTTCAATAGCATCCTCAATAGAACCTTTTAAGTTAAATGCCGCTTCTGGTATATGATCCAACTCTCCATCCATAATCATGTTGAAACCTTTAATTGTTTCTTTAATATCAACCAAGACACCTGGGATGCCAGTAAATTGCTCTGCTACATGAAATGGTTGAGACAAGAATCGTTGTACTCTTCTTGCTCTAGAGACTGCTAGTTTATCTTCTTCAGATAGTTCTTCCATACCCAAGATCGCAATAATATCTTGAAGCTCTTTATATCTTTGCAATAATTCCTTTACTCTTTGGGCACAATTATAATGATCTTCACCAAGAATCTCTGGGGTTAAAATTCTGGAAGTAGAATCTAATGGGTCGACTGCCGGATAAATACCCAATTCAGCAATTTTTCTTGAAAGTACCGTAGTTGCATCTAAATGAGCAAAAGTCGTCGCAGGTGCAGGATCTGTTAGGTCATCAGCTGGTACATAGACTGCCTGAACTGAAGTGATTGAACCAGTTTTAGTCGAGGTAATCCTTTCCTGCATAGCACCCATTTCAGTGGCTAATGTGGGTTGATAACCCACTGCGGAGGGCATCCTACCTAAGAGAGCCGACACTTCAGAGCCAGCTTGAGTAAATCTAAATATATTATCAACAAAAAAAAGAACATCCTTGCCTTTACCGTCTCCAGCACCATCGCGAAAGTATTCAGCCATTGTAAGTCCTGAAAGAGCAACCCTTGCTCTTGCACCAGGTGGCTCATTCATTTGTCCAAAAACAAAACTTGCTTTTGATTTTTTCATTGCTTCTTTGTCTACTTTAGATAAATCCCATCCACCACTTTCCATGGATTTCATGAACTCTTTCCCATAGTCAATTATTCCAGATTCTAGCATTTCCCTCAAGAGGTCATTACCCTCTCCTGTTCTTTCACCAACTCCAGCAAATACGGAT
>MDTG01443104.1_pt1 | contig 14812 bp, 14 predicted proteins | sample 811421 | NCBI WGS metagenome assembly MDTG01 (sample SAMN05326645, study PRJNA326480) | marine metagenome | isolation source: seawater | place: Pacific Ocean: South East | collected 2011
ATTTGGCCAGGTAGTGAAATTATTGCTTTAATATTTTTATTATTATCCATTTTTTTTTATTTAAGGTTTTTAGAAAATATTGATAATTTTTACAATCCTATAATCAATGTTTTATTTTTAGCAATTTCTTCATATTATAAACCTACATATTGTATATTTTCTTTATTCTTTTTTATAGAATTTTTTAAATCATATGGTTTTTCTAAAAAAATAATATTTCTTATTTTTCAAAATTTATTTCTTTCTCTGCCAGCATTCTATTTTTTATTTAATGTGAATGATTATTTATTAGGTTTCTTCAAAGAAGAAAGTACAATTTATACATATAATTTATCCAATGCTACTCTAATTATCTCTTCAATCTTATTTTTTCACTTTCTATTTTTTATTTTTTATTTAATTAATTCAAAAAAATTTTTATTTAAAAATTTAAAAATTTTTGACATGATTATTTTATTAGTTTTAATTATAATCTTTTCAAATTTTTTTAACTATGATGTAAATCAAGCTGGAGTAGGTGGTGGTTTTTTCTTAAAAATATCAAATTTAATTTTTTTTAACAATATCCTGTTCTATTTGATTTGTTATTTTTCATTTTTGTTTATTTACAGCGTAATCAAATTGGATTATTGGAAACACTTATTAATATTCTTATGTCTTTTGTTTCAAAGTCCTTATAACCTTTTTTATCATGAGTATTATGAACCTTTACTAATGATTTGTTTTTTTACATTATTTAATAGTTTAATGAGCAATGATTTCTTTAAAAATAAACTGAATATCACCACTCTTTTTATGTTTTATGCTTTGTTTTTTGCAATGAATTTGTTTAAAAACAATTATTACTTTACTAATAATATTATTAATTAAAATGAAAATTCCAAAAACTATTAAGATTAAAAAATGTAGGCTTTGTAGAAATACAAATCTTAAACAAATTTATAATTTTGGTAACCATTTTGTAAGTAACTTCGTTAATAAATCTTCAATTAATAAAGGAATAAAAGCTCCTCTGAATTTAGTTTATTGTAAGAATTGCCAATTACTTCAATTAGAACATTCTGCTCCGCAGGAGATAATGTATAAAAAATTTTATTGGTATAAATCTGGAATTACAAAAACAATGAGAGATGGTCTTAAAGAACTTTATAATGATATAAAAAAAAATTGTAGAATAAAACCTGGAGATGTAATTTTAGACATAGGAGCAAATGATGGAACACTCTTAAAATATTTTAAAAAAGACCGTATTGTCACTATAGGGTGTGAGCCAGCAAATAATTTAAAAAAAGAACTTAAATCAAATTGTCATTATATGATTAATGATTTTTGGCATACAAAACATTTAAAAAAGATTCCAAAAAAACATAGAAAATTAAAAGTGGTTTCTGCGATTGGTATGTTTTATGATTTAGAAGACCCTTCTGAATTTATCAAACATGCAGCTGATGCGCTAGATGATGACGGTATATTTGTTGCACAATTAATGTGCTCTCATTCAATGTTCAAAACAAACGATTTAGGAAATATTTGTCATGAACATTTAGAATATTATTCATATAATTCTCTAAAATATTTATTTGAAAAAAATGGTTTAAAAATTTTTAAAATGAGCGAAAATAAAATTAATGGTGGCTCATATAGAATTTATTGTAAAAAAAACATTAAAAAATCTATCAGATATAAAGAAAAAGCTAGTTATGGAGAAATAATAAAATTTGTTGAAAGAGTTAAAAGAAATAAAGAAAGAACTTTAAAGTTTATTAAAAAGTCTAACGAATTAGGAAAAAAAATATTTTTATATGGAGCATCTACAAAAGGAAATACTCTTTTGCAATATTATGGCCTTACTAACAAAGAAATTCCTTTTGCAGCAGAGAGAACGAAAACTAAATGGGGAAAATATACCGTAGGATCCGGTGTAAAAATTTTATCAGAGGAAAATGCAAGAAAACTTAATCCTGATTATTTTTTTGTGATGCCTTATGGTTTTATAAAAGAGTTTTTAAAAAGGGAAAAAAAATGGTTAAAATCTGGGGGTAAGTTCATTTTACCTTACCCTAAATTTAAAGTGGTGAATAGATGATTAAAAAAGCGTTAGTGTTTGGAGCAACTGGTCAAGATGGTTCTTATATGTGTGAACTTTTACTTAAAAAAAAATACAAAGTTTATGGTCTTGCTAGAAAATCAGCAACAGGAAATTTAAAAAATATTAGTCATTTAGTTGAAAATAAGAAAATATTTGAAAAATCCTTTTTTCTAGAAAGAGGAGATCTAAATGATCATGTTTCTATAAGAAATTTGATACTAAAAATAAATCCTAATGAAATTTATAATTTTGCCGATCAAGATCATGTAGGCTGGAGTTTTTCAGTTCCGATATACTCTTTTACAACTACAGCTCAATCAGTCATAAATATTTTGGAGGTTATTACAAGTTTTAATAAAAGAATAAAATTTTTTCAACCATTTTCATCAAATATGTTTGGTAATACTCAGAAAAAAAAACAAGATGAAAAAACTACTTTTAATCCTCAAAGTGTTTATGCATTATCAAAAGTTTCTGCTTTTTATATTTGTAATTTATACAAAAAAGTTCACAATTTAAATATTTACGGAGCTATTTTTTATAATCATGAGTCACCTAGAAGAACAGACTCTTATGTAACTCAAAAGATTGTTAAGCATGTATGTGAAATTTACCATGGAAAAAGAAAATACTTAGAATTAGGTGATATTAATGTAAAGATTGATTGGGGATATGCAAAAGAATATGTGGAAAACGCTTGGAAAATTATGCAACAAAAAAAACCAGATTATTTTATTATTGCTACGGGCGAGGCACATTCAGTAAAGGATTTTATGATTAGATGCTTTAAGTATGTAAATTTAGATTGGAAAAAATATTTAAGGATCAATAAAAAGTTTTTTAGACCTACAAAAACTAGTACATTGATTGGAAATACTGGTAAGGCAAAAAAAGTATTTAAATATAAAGTAAATTATAAATTAAATGATTTAATTAAGATTATGATGGATAATGAGTTAAAGAAATAATGTCTATTAAAACCTCAATTATTTTATCAACATATAATGAAAAATTAAGTATTGAAAAAACTATTCAGAGTTTAAAAAAAGAAATAAAAAATCTAGAATTGGTTATTGTTGATGATAATTCACCCGACGGTACTTTTGAAATTTTAAAAAAATTTCAAGATGACAATATTAAAATAATATGTAGAAAAAAATCCAAAGGTTTAGCCTCAGCTTTTTTATGTGGAATGTTACATACTACTGGTGATTTAATTGGTTGGCTAGATTCAAATATGGGTGATTTATCGAATCATTTTCCAAGTATGATAGATGAATTAAAAGATAATGATCTAGTTTTATTATCAAGATACGTACAAGGAGGATATGATGAGAGAAATAAAACAAGAGTTTTTTCTAGTAAATTAATTAATTTAATTTGTAATATTTTTTTAACATATAAAATTAAAGATTTTACAAGTTCAATTTTTATAATGAAAAAAAATGTTTTAAATAGAGTTGTACCAATCTGTTATGGGCATGGTGAATTTTTTATAGAGTTTTTATATCAATGTCATAAAAAAAACGTTAAGATAAAAGAAATTCCGTATACTCAACCGAATGATCTTGAGGGAAATAGTAAGACTGCACCAAATATATTTAGATTTTTATTTTTAGGTTACTTTTATTTTGTAAGAATTTTACAAACAAGATTTAGGAGGGATTAGTTTGTTAGAAAAAGTTTTATATAAAAAAAAATTAATGGCTTTAATTGCTAGAAAAAATTTCTCTAAAAAAAAAGGAGTTAGTTTTGCCACCCCAAATTATTTTAACATTCAATTTGCTTTTATGAATCATGCAAAAAATTATGTTATTAAACCACATTTGCATTTTCAAAAAAAATTAAAAAAAATTAATACTTCTGAGGTAATATATTTGATAAGCGGGAAATTAAGAGTAGATTTTTATAATAAATCAAAAAAATATCTTTTTAGTAAAATATTGAACAAGGGTGATACTATTATGTTGATAGATCAAGGGCATGGTTTTAAAACTTTAAAGAACACAGTTATGCTTGAGGTAAAACAGGGTCCTTATAACGAGAAAACTGATAAAATAAAATTTACTAATATTGATGAAAATAAAATCAGAATTAAGAATTAAGAATTATATACCTGTAAGTGAACCATTAATTACTCCTAGAGATAATCAGGAATTAATGAAAGCTGTTAAATCAGGCTGGATATCTTCCTCAGGAAGATACATTCAGGATTTCGAAAAAAATTTTTCTAAATATCTGGGAGTAAAATATTCAACTACAGTTTCAAACGGAACAGCTGCATTAGAAATTGCTTTAAAGAGTTTAGATATAAAAAAGGGAGACGAAGTTATAATTCCAAATTTTACGATAATTTCTAACGCACTAGCAGTTATAAAAGTTGGTGCAACTCCAAAATTTATTGATTGTCAAATGGATGATTGGAATATGAACTATGATGAGATTAAAAAAAAAATAACAAAAAAAACAAAAGTAATTATAGCTACTCACATTTATAATTTCCCTTGTGAAATAGAAAAAATCAAAAAACTTTGTAAGAGAAAAAAACTTTATTTAATTGAGGATGCAGCTGAAGTTTTAGGATTAGATTTTAAAAAAAAAAAATGCGGGTCTTTTGGTGATATATCTACATTTAGCTTTTATTCTAACAAACAAATTACAACTGGAGAAGGTGGCATGATTAGTACAAATAACAAAAAATTATATGAAAAATGTAAAAATTTAAAAAATTTGTGTTTTGGCAAAATTGATCGTTTCAATCACGATGATATAGGTTGGAATTATAGATATACAAATTTACAGGCAGCTATAGGTTTTTCACAACTAAAAAGAATAAATAGTATTGTTAAAAAAAAAATAGAAATTGGGAAAAGATATTATAAAAATTTAAAAGAAAATAAAAAAATTTTTATTAATCCCCCAATTAATTTAAGTGGTCATAAAAATATTTATTGGGTAGTTGGAATTGTCATAAAGGATAAAAAAATTAAAGCAAAAAAAATATCAAAAATTTTAAAAGAATATAATATTGAAACGAGACCATTTTTTTTCCCCATGAATAAACAAAAAGTTTTTAAAAAACTTAAATTTAATTTTTATAAAGAGAAACTTAATAATTCTCATTATATTTCTCAATACGGTTTATATCTTCCTAGTTTTCTTAAATTAAAAAATAATCAAATTGATCAAATCTGTAAAATTATAAATCATGTTATTAAATAAAAAATTCAATACTAAAGATTAAGTAAATGACTTTATTACATTCTTTAATTTTTTTAGTATCTTTTTTAACTCTAATTTTATTTTGTAAAAAAAATAATATTTTATTAGATCAAGTAGGCTTTTCAGAACATAAAACATTAACAGTTAATAAAGGAACACCTTTACTTGGTGGTGTATATTTTTCATATATATTTATTTTTAATGCTAATGATCAGTATTTTTTTTTATCTTATTTTTTATTTGCGTATTTTTTAGTTGGTTTATTAAGTGATTTAAATTTTTTAAACAAACCTTTGATAAGGTTTCTATTTCAAACAACTATCCTGATTACTTTTTTCTATTATTCTCAAATCAATATTTTATCAACAAAAATACCTTTTTTAGATCATCTTTTATCAAATGAACTATTTAACCTATTATTTTGTACTTTTTGTTCTTTAATATTGATTAATGGATTTAATTTTATTGATGGAGTAAATGGACTTTCGATAGGATATTTTGTTTTATTATTTGGTTGTTTAATATACTTATTTTCTAAAGATTTTTATTATATAAGTTTTTTTGTAGGTAAAAATTTTTTTATTCTCTTAGTAATTTTATTTATATTTATCTTATTTGGATTTGTTTTTTTAGGAGATGCTGGATCTTATATAATTGGTTTTGTTACCTCAATTATAATAATAAATATTAATTATCAGACGCCTGAGGTCTCTCCATGGTTTATAATATTATTAGTTTGGTATCCGTCTTATGAGGTACTTTTTTCAATTATAAGAAAATATATCACAAACACATCATCCCCATTTTCTGCAGATAAAAATCACCTTCATCAATTATTGTTTAAATTTTATAAAAAAAAATTCAGAACAAATTATGCAAATATATTTAGCTCATTATCTATTCTTTTTTATATATTTTTAAATTTCTTGATATCAGCAAATTTTTTATATGAGTCATTATTGTCAATATTTTTAATAATATTTAATTTAATGATATATACGATTTTATACTTTAAACTTTATGCAAATTTCAAAAACACATAATAAAATTTATTTACAACTTTTTTCTCTAATAATTATTTTTCTAATTTCTGGATCTTTATTAGTAAATATTTTCTTAGGTATTACTGCTATTTATTTCTTCTACTTGTTGAAAAATAACTACATAAATTTTGATAAAAAACATTTTTTGCCACTTATAATTGTCTATATATATTTGATATTTAATTCCATTATTTCAATTGATCCAATCATCTCAGCTCAAAGGAATGTTTTCTTTTTAAGATTTTTTTGTTTAATTTTAGTTTTAATATTTTTTTTAGAAAACTTTATTCAATTTTTTTCAAAGTTGTCTAAATTTTGGATTGTTGTTTTAATACTTCTATCTTTAGATATTATGTACCAAGGTTATTTTGGATATAATATTTTAGGCTATAACACATCTGTACCAACGAGAAATAGCAGTTTTTTCTTTAGTGAATTAAAAGCTGCATCAATTATAAATGGTTTAGGTTTCTTGTCTTTAACAATCCTTTATCATTTTAATCAAAAAAAATGGTTGGCTATTTCAATTTTATTAATTTTTTTGGCTGCTACTTTTGTAACAGGTGAAAGATCAAATTTTATAAAATTTTTGATAATGGCGAGTGTTTTTTTATTTCTTTTGATGGGAAGAAAAAATCTTAAGAAAACTTTTTTTATCTTATTTACATTTTTAATAATTAGTTTTTTAGCCTTAATTTTTACTAGTAATAATATTATTAAAAGATTTCAATCATCATCATCTTATAATGACAATAATAATAATATTATTCAAATTTATAAATATTCTCAATGGGGTGCCCATGCATATACTGCATTAGAAATTTTTCAAGACAATAAATTTTTTGGAGTTGGTAATAAAAACTTTAGATTTGCTTGTTCGGAATATCAAAAAATTATTGAAGAAAAATATAATATTAAACCAATAGGCTGCTCAACACATCCTCATCAATTATATTATGAATTAATTTCCGAACATGGATTTATTGGAACAGCAATAATTCTTTTAGCCTTTTTTTACTTAATTTTAAATAGATTGAGTAAACCAATGAATAAAATAAATTATATCTCATTAACCTTTATTTTAGTTACTTTTATACCTTTACTACCTGCAGGCAGTTTTTTTACAACATATAACGCAACTCTTTTTGCAATAAATTTTGGATTTTTTTTACATAACTCTTACAGAAAATCAACTTAGACTATTTTTTTAATAGAGAATTTCTTTCTTAAAAATTGATTGTGAGGAAATTTTTTTAATAATTAAGTTAGATTTTTGTGAGTCAATTTCTTTAATTGCAAATAAAACTGAATTTGTATTTCTTTTTTTTATTCTTGAGTCGTGATCAGAAAATATAACTATCTTTACATTATCAAACATTTTTTTTTCTTTTAAGGAGTTAAATAATTGATCTAAAAAAACAAATGTACATTTTCTCTCTAGATTATGTTGATAAATTTTTTCCTCAGTTGTTGAAAAATTATAATAAATACCTCTATCTCTAGAATAATTACATTGTTCATTAAATACATTTGGAACATGAGGAATTAAAAGATGAGCAAAAATTAAATTATTTTTATTATCAACAATTTCATTATGAATTTGATCTATTAAAGTAGGCAATATTGCTTTTTCCCCTTCAGGATCCAATATACTATCAGCTAATTTAAAATGTCTTATAGTTCTCCAAAAAGTATTACCAGTTATAGATAAATTATTTTTATAATATGAGATTATTCTTCCAAGTAAATTATAATTAAATCCATCTAAATATTTATCATATTTTTTGAAGGGGTTATATTGGTAGCATTTTATTACAGATGGATGTTTACAAAAATTTATAAACATTGACTGAAAGACTATTATATTTTTATCAATATATTTATTGAAAAATTCATTTTTTTTTAAATCCCAAACAGTAAAATAATTATTTGATTTTGTTAAAAAAGGATAAGGTTTTTCACTGGAGTAATATTTTTCTTTATCAATAATACCATTTAAAGTTGTCGGGACTGAATCTAGTGTTCGTGCATGGTTAGAATAGCTATTTGTAAAGATGTTAAAATTATTTTTTTTTAAAACATTTAACAAATATTCTTTTGTTGAAATTCCATTTTCATTATTACTATCAAAGCTCTCAATACCAGACATTTCATCTAGTATAAGGACAAATTCTTTTGTTTTATTGTTTAAGTTTTTGGGATCTTTAATTTCTATTTTAGGAAAATGATTAGGATTTTTACTAAAATTAAATACATTAAAAATTAATATTGTTAATAAGAATACAAAAAAAACTTTTGGAAATTTATTCTTTTCATATATTAAAACAAGACTTGATATCAAAACAACAAATAAACCTATAATCATTGCATGCAAATAATAAGAAATAAAAAAGAAAGGTAACTTATCTGTTAAAACCCAAAGACCTATGTTGTTGTCAATTGAATAAAAAAATATAAAACTAATGTAAACATATTTAGTTTTGGTTCTCTCATCTAAGAATTTTCTTATAAAAAAATGAATAATTAATGGAATGAAATAAAAAAAAAATAAGGTTATTATTGTTTCTTTAATATTGAAGTTTGATCTAAAAATCCATATTGGCACAAGGCCAAAAACACCATATAGATTATACAGTGATGTATTCATTATTCTTATTTTTTATCTTTTTTTTTTTTTAATTTTGAAATAAAATTTTTTATCTTTTGATAGTATAACGTGATTGTAGTTCCAATCGCTGCTATAGCGCCAAGCAATGCTTGCAGGATGATACTTCCAGTCCCAGGATCAATATAAGAAAAAGCAGGTACTCCACTAATAAAAAAGAAACTTCCTGTTACAAATATTAATTTTAAAGTTTTCACAATAATTCTTATAACAAAGTTAATATTTCATACAAATAAAATATAATAATTAATTTAATTTTAATATTAATTGAGTAAACTAATCATGATTAGACATATTTAAAATTAGTCATTATTATTAATCAATTATTATATGGAATTATTGATATTTTTTCTTGGTTATCTTGCTCTTTTTTTTTCAGTTTGTGGTTTTGGTTTTTGTTTAAATAATCTTTTATCTATTAAGTACGAGGATAATATTGGAATAATAGTAATTTTAGGTTTAATTTTATTAACCTTAATTTCTTATATAACCATTTTTTTTATTCCACATAGTTATTTATTAAACTTATTAATTTTTTTTATTGGATTTATCTTTTTTATAAAAAATTTAAGAAATATTAAAAATCTTAAATTTGTTATAATCATTACATCAATTTTGTTTATAGGTTTGTTAGTCTCTAAAACTCATGATGATTTTGCTTTTTATCATTTTCAAACTGCATTAAATTTAACTAGAAATAAAATTCAGATAGGCTTATCAAATTTAGATTTTAGCTATGCTAAACATTCCTCTTTATTATATCTTAATTCCTTATTTTTTTTTCCTTATTTTAAGTATTATTTTTTTAATGCACCAAATCAATTATTTCTAACAGGTATCATTTTAGCTTTGATTAATTTTTCATTTAATAAAAAAGAAAATCAGTTTTTAAAAATTTTTTCATCTATGGCTTTATTTTATATTCTTTTAAAATTTACAAGATCTGCAGAATATGGGACAGATATAATTGGTCAATTACTAATACTTATATTTATGTATCTAGTATTTCTTTTTTTTATTTCAAAGGATAAAGTTAAGAAAGAGCATGCGATTATATTAAGCGGTACCATATGTCTTTATTGTTTTACTATTAAAACATATTTTATTCTTTATTTTTTAATATATGCGTTAATCGTTTTTAAAATGAATATTAAAGATTATCTTAAAATAATTTTTAATAATAAATATTACTTATTTTTTTTACTATCCATTATATTTAGCTATATTACTTTAAATATATTTTCATCTGGATGTATAGTTTATCCAATACCTTTTTTATGTTTTGAAAACCTTCTATGGGCAATGCCAAAAGAAGAAGTGATAGAATATAAAATTTGGTATGAGAAGTGGGCTAAATCTATCGCCGGGGCAGGTTATATAGAAGAAGACTCTGATAATTTAATTAAAAAACTATATTGGGTAAAGATTTGGTTTAAAAATTATTTTTTTGGAAGATTTCTGGACAATTTAATTCTGATAACTACAATTAGTACTTTATTTATATTATTATTTTCATCAAAAAACAAAAAAGAATTAAATTTACAAACTAATTTTTTATTAGTTTATTTTTTAGTTTTATTTGTTAGTTTTTTTTGGTTTTTAAAACACCCTTCTCTAAGGTATGGAGGATATGCACCGTTTTTTCTTATCTTTTTAATACCGGTCTCATTATATTTAAATAAATTTAAATTAAATGAAAAAAAATTTTTTGATAAATTGAAATTTTTAATTTTTTTTGGATTAGTATTCTTTGTTGTAAAGAATGTTTTTAGAATATCTAATGAATTTGACCGTAACGATATGTATAAATATGTAAATTTTCCTTATTACAATATTCCCGAAGTTAAATTCATCGAACATAATTTAAAAGAAGGTATTAAAGTTTACGAACCAATTAATAATAATTGTTGGAGTATTCCTTCTCCATGTCCATATATTAAGAATTTAAATGCAAAAAAAATAAATAATTATATTGTTTTTTATAAAGAATGATCATTTAAAAAATAATTTTTTAAGTTATTTATTTTAATTACTTTTTTTTTAATTTAGATTAGATTGAATAATCACTAAAAATGATAAATTTAAAAGAATTAACATTAATTATTCCAGCAAAATATGAAGCAGAAACACTTCCAGTTTTTTTGAATGAGGTTGAAAAGTATGGTGTTAATATTACAATTATCTTACAGGATAATGATCTTGAAACTATTGACTCTATTAAGGATATTAAAAACCTTAAAATACAATATCAAAAAAAAAATGGTTATGGCGCAGCCATCATTGAAGGAATAAATAATTGTGCAACAAAATATTGTTGTATTATAAATGCAGACGGATCTATGGATCCTAAATATCTAACTGAGATGCTTAAACTTTGTGAAACTAATGATTTTATTTTTTGTTCAAGATATGAAAAAAGCGCAGGTAGTGACGATGATACAATTGTTACTTTAGTGGGCAATAAAATTTTTACTTTTATTGGAAACATATTATATAATTTGAATATTTCAGATATTTTATTTACCTATATATTAGGAAAAACAAAATATTTTCAAAATCTAAACTTAAGTTATTTAGATTTTAGACTTTGTGTAGAAATTCCTATTAAAGCAAAGAAAAAGGGATATAAATACATTTGTATTCCCAGTTTTGAAAGATCAAGAATTGGGGGCTTTAAAAAAGTAAATGCTTTAAAAGATGGATTTTTAATATTAATTGGTTTAATTAGCTTCTTATTTAAAAAAATCTAAACTAATGAAAAAAAAAGCACTAATATTTGGGGTAACGGGTCAAGATGGATCGTATCTCTCTGAGATTTTGTTAAAAAAAGGTTATGTGGTGCATGGGGTTAAAAGAAGATCATCATCAATAAATACCCAAAGAGTTGATCACATCTATCAGGATCCTCACGAAATAAAAAGAAACTTCATATTACATTATGGTGATATTACAGACTCGACTGTAGTATCAAAAATTATAAAAGATATAAGTCCTGATGAAATATATAACCTCGCGGCACAATCTCATGTTGCTGTTTCTTTTGAAGTACCAGAGTACACTGCTAATGCTGATGCTCTTGGTGCTTTAAGAATTTTAGAGGCTATTAGATTTCACAAATTAGCAAAAAAAACTAAATTTTATCAAGCTGGGACTTCAGAGATGTTTGGTAAAATAAGAGAAAAAATTCAAAATGAAAATACTCCATTTAACCCAATAAGTCCTTATGGAGTAGCAAAACAATATGCACATTGGATTACAATTAATTATCGAAAAGCTTATGGTATTTTTGCATCTAATGGAATTTTATTTAATCACGAAAGTCCAAGAAGAGGTGAAACTTTTGTTACAAAAAAGATTGTATCTGCCTTATGTAAAATTAAACTAAAAAAACAAAAAAAACTTTTTCTTGGCAATCTATATGCTAAACGTGATTGGGGTCATGCAAAAGATTATTGTGAAGCTATGTGGAAAATTTTACAACATAAAAAGCCAGATGATTTTGTAATTGCAACTGGTAAACAGTATTCAATAAAAGAATTTATAGAAATAGTTACTTCACAATTAAATATGAAGATTAAATGGAAAGGTAAAGGCATCAAGGAAAAAGGTTATTATGATGGTAAACCAATAATTGCATGTGATAAAAAATATTTTAGACCACTTGATGTTGAAGATTTAATTGGAAATGCTTCTAAGGCCGCAAAAATATTAAAGTGGAAACCAAAAATTAATTTAAAACAATTGGTAAAAGAAATGATCCAATATGAAATGGATTTAAACTAAGTATGATTGGAAAGAATGATCCAATATATTTAGCTGGTCATAAAGGACTTTTAGGTAGTTCAATCTTAAGGAATTTAAAAAAAAAAGGTTTTAAAAATATTATTACAAGAAACAGTTCGCAACTTGATTTAATCAATCAAAGTAAAACATTTAAATTTTTAAAAAAATATAAGCCAAAATGCATAATTATTGCAGCAGCATTTGTTGGAGGAATAAAAGCTAACAATGATTTTAAAGCTGATTTTATTTATAAAAACACAATGATAAATACAAACTTAATTCATTCAGCTTATTTAAATAAAATAAAAAACTTAATTTTTTTTGGATCAAGTTGTGCATATCCAAAATTTAGTAAACAACCAATCAAAGAAAAATACCTTTTAACTGATTCTTTAGAAAAAACAAATGAACCATATGCAGTTGCTAAAATATCAGGAATTAAAATGTGTGAAAGTTATAGCAATCAATATTCATTAAATTATAAATGTTTAATGCCCTGTAATACTTTTGGACCTAATGATAATTATAATTTAGAAACATCTCATTTTTTTCCAGCACTGATAAGAAAAATTCATGAAATAAAAATAAAGAAAAAGAACAAACTCGTAGTTTGGGGTAATGGAAAAGCAAAACGTGAATTAATATATGTAGATGATATTGCTGACGCGTGTATTTATTTTATGAATAAAAAGATTAAAGAACCAATAATAAATATTGGTAGAGGTGAAGATTTCACTATTAATGAGTATATAAAAATGATTAAAAAAGTAATTTTTCCAAAAAAAAAATTACAAGTTGTTTACGATCATTCAAAGCCCAATGGAACACCTCGGAAGTTACTTGATATTTCTTTAGCAAAAAAATATGGATGGAAATCAAAGTTAGACTTAGAGAGTTCTATTAGAGAAACGTATAGAACTTTTTTAAGATCAAAGACTTAATAGCATGAGAAATTTATTAGTTGTTACTGGAGGAGCAGGCTTTGTAGGGACAAATTTAATTGACTATTTATTAAAAAAAACGAAATATAAAATAGTTAGTTTAGATAATTATTCATCTGGAAGTAAAGCAAATCATATTAAAAACAGAAGGGTAAAATATTTTAAAGGTAATACAAAAGAATCTTCAAAAATATTGAATAAATTTAAAAACAAAATACACACAATATTTCACTTTGGGGAATTTTCAAGAATATATCAAAGCTTTTTAAAAATGGATGAATGTTTAGAGTCAAACTCAATTGGTTCAAACGAAATTTTTAATTTTTGTCTTAGAAATAAAATTAAATTAGTGTATTCTGCCACTTCTGCAAGCCTTGGGAATCAAGGAAAAGATAAAAATTTATCTCCATATGCTTTTAGCAAAGCAAAAAATTTAGAACTTTTGGAAAATTTAAAGAAATGGTTTCAATTTAAGTATGAAGTAATATTTTTTTACAATGTCTATGGACCTAAACAAATTTGCAAAGGAGATATGGCAACAGTAATTGGAATTTTTGAGGATCATTTTAATAGAAAAAAACCTTTGCCAGTTGTGAGACCTGGGAGTCAATCTAGAAGGTTTACACATATTGAGGATACTATTAAGGTTTGTTATAAAGCATGGAAAAAAAATAAGAATATTTTTTACAGCATTACAAACAAAAAAAGTTACTCAATTTTAGAAGTTGCAAAAATGTTCAAATCTAAAATAAAATTCCTTCCACCCAGAAAAGGAGAGAGATATGCCTCTGCATTAACTAAAATAACTTTATCTAATAAAGTACATAAAAATTATGGAAAAATAAGTCTCGTAAATTATATAGAAAATTTTATTAAATCACAAAAAAACCTCTAACTTTTTAAACAAAAGTCTGTTTACAATCATCTTTATTAGTGTATAAAACTTCCGCCGGTGATTATTGCGGAGGTGTTATACCCGATCCCATTCCGAACTCGGAAGTTAAGCCCTTCAGCGCCAATGGTACTTTGTCTTAAGACACGGAAGAGTAGGACGTTGCCGGCATTAAAG
>MDTG01169412.1_pt1 | contig 14811 bp, 16 predicted proteins | sample 811421 | NCBI WGS metagenome assembly MDTG01 (sample SAMN05326645, study PRJNA326480) | marine metagenome | isolation source: seawater | place: Pacific Ocean: South East | collected 2011
AAACCTTATCAATTGATTAATGAAAAAACTATATTGGAGCATTCATTAAAAGTGTTTAAACACTTCAAAGAGATTAGAAAAATCCTAGTTGTTTATAATAGCAAACATAAAAAATATATTAATAAGATAGCATTAAAAAAAATAATAAAAATTACAGGTGGAAAAACTAGACAAGAGTCGACTTTTAAAGCATTAAACAAAATAAAAAGGATGAACTGTAAAAAAGTGCTCATACACGATGTTGCAAGACCAAATACTTCAAAAAAAATAATAAAAGAAATTATAAAAAAACTAAAAAATAATGATGCTGTTGTACCAACTATAAAAGTTTATGATGCAACAAAAAGAATTGACAAAAATCTAATTTTTAAAAATATTAAACGGCAAACCTTAGGATTCTCGCAAACACCCCAAGGTTTTACATTTAAAAAAATTCTTAAAAAACATTTTGAAAATAAAAATGAAACCTTTGATGATGACTCATCTTTATTCACTATTTATGGAGATAAAGTATTAAGCATAAACGGAAGTAAAAAAAATTTAAAAATTACTGACAAAGAAGATTTAGATATATTTAAATCTTTGATGAAAGGAAAAACATTTTCAGGAATTGGCTTTGATGTCCATCAGTTAGTTAAAAAAAGAAAACTTTATTTAAGTGGAATAAAAATCCCATTCAATTTAGGTCTTAAAGGACACTCCGACGCTGATCCAGTATTACATGCTATTATTGATAGTTTGCTAGGAGCTTGTAGATTGGGTGATATTGGAAAATTATTTCCAAATAAAAATAAAAAATATAAAAATATGAGATCTACAATTTTGTTAAAGAAAGTTATTAAATTAATTAAATCTAAAAATTTTATAATTAATAATATTGATATTAATATTATTGCCCAAAAACCAAAAATCAAAAAATATTCTAAACAAATGATACAATCAATAAGTAAACTATGCGAAATAGATATTAGCCAAGTAAACATTAAAGGCAAAACTACAGAGAAACTTGGTTTGATAGGTAAAGGAAAAGCAATAGCTGCTGAAACTATAAGCTCGGTAAGTAAATATGATTAGCAAAATTAATTTATTTTTTTTAACATTTTTTTTTATTGGAAAAATCAAATATGCACCAGGAACTTTAGCATCCTTTTTTGCTTGTTTATTGTTTTTGTTTTTAGAGAAAAATTTTAGTTATTCTTTTATATTTATTATTACACTAATTATTTTTATATTTTCTTTTATCTCTATAAATTATTCTGCAGATTATTTTAAAACTGATGATCCGCAAGAAATTGTTATTGATGAAGTTTTGGGTCAAATAGTAGTTTTGCTGGCAATACCTATTTACGAAACATTATATCCACTACCAATAATTTATTATTGTGTTGGAAGTTTCTTTTTATTTAGATTGTTTGATATTTGGAAACCTTATCCTATTAATTACGTAGATAATAATATAAGCGGATCTCTTGGAATAATGCTAGATGATATCGTGGCAAGTATATACTCTATTTTAATTTTAAGCATAATATTCTTTTTTATTGGTGCTTAACTTATGAAATTTTTAATTAAAAAAATAATTAATTTATTAATTAAAAGAAAAATTAAAATTTCTGTAGCTGAGTCTTGTACTGGCGGTTTGCTTTCAAGTACAATTACATCAGTTAGTGGTTCTTCTAAAATATTTAAACTTGGATTAATTACATATTCCAATGAGTCTAAAATTAAACTTCTTAGAATTCCAAAAAAATTATTAAAAAAATATGGAGCTGTGAGCGAGCAGGTTTGTAGAGCAATGGTTATAAATGTCAGTAAAATTAGTAAAAGTAAAATTTCAATTGCTATTACAGGAATTGCTGGTCCCAAAGGTGGTAATAAAAAAAAGCCTGTGGGTTTAGTTTTTGTAGGTTTAAAAAAAGGTAATAAAACTACTGTTTTAAAGTACTTATTTAGAAATAAAGGGCGGATTTATATACAAAAAAAGACTGTAAATAAGTGCCTGAACTTGATTTTAAATATTCTTAAATAGTTTCATTGCTCTTTTTTCAAAAGCATCAGCTATTTTTTTTAAACCAATATCAAAAGATTTTACCATCAAAATATTTAGTATTTTATTTTTTAATTCAAAATCAACATGAAAATCTACTTCACTATTTTCACCTTTTTTATTAAATATCCATTTGTTTTCAAGATGCTTTAGTGGTCCATTCATATTTGTAACATGAATTAAATCTTTTGTTTTGTCATAAATAACAAAACTTTTATAAGTTTCATTAAAGAAATTTTTTCCAATAGTAAGATCGGCTACAATTTCTATTTTATCTCCTTTATCATTTTTGCTATGAATTTTTCCACCAAGACACCATGGAACAAATTCTGGATATTTTTCAATATCAAGAACCATTTTGATTAAATTTTCTTTGGAACAGGGTATTTCTTTTTTTATTGAAGCGGTTGGCATTGAGATTGTTTTTCTCTCAATTTTTTCATTTCAGCAAAATCTTCATCTGCATGATATGAAGACCTTGTTAATGGAGAAGAAGCAACTATTAAAAAACCTTTTGATAAAGCTATTTCTTTAAATTCTGTAAACTCATCAGGATGTACATATCTTTTTAAAGGGAAATGTTTCACTGATGGTTGTAAATATTGACCTATAGTTAAAAAATCTACATTGGCACTTAACAGATCATCCATCACTTGAAAAATCTCATCCTTTGTTTCTCCCATTCCAAGCATAATTCCAGATTTAGTAAATATTTTTTTATTAATTTCTTTAACTGATTTAAGTAAATTTACGGATGCAAAATAACGAGATCCAGGTCTTACCTTTCGGTATAAACTTGGAACAGTTTCAATATTATGGTTAAACACATCTGGGTTTGCATACACAATTTTTTTATAAGCATCTTTTTTTCTTAGAAAATCAGGTGTTAAAACTTCTATAGTAGTTTCGTTGTTTATTTTTCTAGTTTCTACTATTACTTTGCTAAAATGATCGGCTCCTCCATCCTCTAAATCGTCTCTATCAACCGAAGTTATCACTACGTGCTTTAAATTTAATTCTTTTGTAGCTTTAGCTATTTTAATTGGTTCCGAAGAATCCAAAAAATTTGGTTTTCCTGTTTTCACATTGCAAAAAGCACATGCTCTGGTGCAAACATCACCCATGATCATAAAAGTTGCATGTTTTTTACCCCAGCATTCTGCAATATTTGGGCAGCTAGCTTCTTGGCAAACAGTATTTAGTTTTTTTTTGTTTATAATATTTTTTGTTTTAAAAAAATCTTCAGTGTTAGTTATTCTTGTTCTTATCCAGTTTGGTTTCTTTTTTATAGGATTTATTGGATTATTTATTTTTTCAGGGTGTCTAACTGACATAAATTATTTTATATATATTTTTTCGTTTTCTTTACCTACCATAAATTTTTCTCTATATAGAATTTCTAAATAATCAACATTTATATTTTCTGAAAGCATTTGTACTTCATTTTCAATTATATTGAGTTTCGTGGTTAAAGAATTTTTTTCTTTCAAAAGATTATTTTTTATTGTTTGATTATCATAGTAAGAAATTAAGCCTCTTTCACCATCTAATAGATTAAAAATTAAATAAACGGAGAACAAAATACTTGTTAAAATAAATTTCTTATGGTTTATTATTTTTAAAAATCTCATATTACTAAACTTTAGCGATTTTTGCTGAATTTCCAAGCTCATCTTCAATTCTTAATAAACGGTTATATTTTGCCACTCTTTCGGATCTAGCCAAAGATCCAGTCTTAATTTGAGATGAATTAGTAGCCACAGCTAAATCTGCTATAAAAGTATCCTCTGAATCTCCAGAACGATGGGAAATTATTGTTCTAAAATTATTTTTTTGAGCTAATTTAATCACCTCTAATGTCTCTGTTAAAGTTCCAATCTGATTAGGTTTGATCAATATCGTGTTAGCAGCTTTTGCTTCTATTCCTTTTAATAAGCGTTCTTTGTTTGTAACAAAAAGATCATCTCCTACAATTTGTATTTCTGCATCTAAGCTCTTTGTTAAATTAGACCATGAATTCCAATCATCTTCGGATAACGGATCCTCAATGGACTTTATTGGATATTTTTTTACTAAATCTTGATAATAATCAATTGTTTTGTCGGCTGATATAAATTTTGATGAACTAACCGCATATTTATTATCTTTGCACAGTTCGTTAGCCGCAACATCTAAACATATACAAACATCTTCGCCTATTTTATAACCTGATTTTTCTATTGATGTTAAAATAAGTTCGATAGCTTCCTCATTATTTGATAAAGATGGTGCAAATCCACCTTCGTCACCTAAGTTTGTTGAGTAATCGTTTTTTTTTAGAATTGTTTTAAGATTTTGTATCACCAAAAAACAAATATTTAATGCTTCTTTAAAAGACTTTGCTTTGTCTGGTCTAATCATAAATTCTTGTATCCTTAATGAATTATTTGCGTGAGAGCCGCCATTGATTATATTCATTAAAGGTAAAGGTAGTATTGTACCATTTCCTAAATTTTTAAATAAAGAAATATTTTTCGATGAAGCAGAAGCTTTGCTGGAAGCTAAGGATACTGATAAAATTGCATTTGCACCTAATCTTTTCTTTTGCTTTGTTCCATCTAATTCGATTAATGTTTTGTCAATTTTTTCTTGATCATTAATAGAAAAACCTGTGAGATTCTTTGAAATTTCATTATTTATTTTTTCAACTGCAATAGAAACACTTTTCCCAAGATATTTTTTATTTTCGACATCTCTTAATTCAAAAGCTTCGTGGCTTCCTGTAGATGCACCTGATGGAACAATGGCTGAATTTTTAATTCCATTCGATAAATAAATTTCAGTTTCAATAGTTGGTATTCCTCTACTATCAAAAACCTGACGAGATTTTATTTTATTGATTTTTGCCATTTTTAACTAATTTATCAATTGCTGATAATTGTTTTAATAAATTTGGCATTTGAGATAAAGGAACCATGTTTGGTCCATCTGAAGGAGCATTATCTGGATCTGGGTGTGTTTCTATAAATATACCTGCAACCCCAACAGCTATTGCTGCTCGTGCAAGATGTTCAACAAATTCTCTTTGACCTCCACTTTTATCACCCATGCCACCTGGTTGTTGAACTGAATGAGTTGCATCAAAAATTACCGGGTAACCATTTTTTGCCATTATAGGTAATGACCTCATATCAGAAACTAAAGTGTTATAACCAAAGCTTGCTCCTCTCTCGGTAACTAAAATATTTTTATTTCCAGAATCTTCTATTTTTTTTGTAACGTTTGTCATATCCCATGGCGCTAAAAACTGTCCTTTTTTTACATTTACAATTTTTCCAGTTTTCGCTGCAGCAATTAGCAAGTCAGTTTGTCTGCATAAAAAAGCAGGAATTTGTAAAATATCAACATGTTTAGAGACAATTTCACAATGCTCTATTGTATGAACATCAGTCAAAACAGGTATTCCTACATCTTTTCTAATTTTATCAAAAATAGGTAGTGATTTTTCAAGCCCTGCACCTCGTTTTCCTGAAAGACTTGTCCTATTAGCTTTGTCAAAGGATGTTTTGTATATTAGGCCTATATTAAGTTTCTGCGTAATTTCTTTTAATGTATTAGCTACTTCTATTGCATGCTTTTCAGTTTCTAACTGACAAGGACCAGCTATTAAAGTAAACGAATTAGTGTTTGAAATATTTATATTTCCACATTTAATAACTTTATTTTTCATTATGATTTTCCTTTTTTTATTTCAGCAGCTTTAATGAAAGATGAAAATAATGGATGTGGTGTAAACGGACGAGATTTAAATTCAGGATGAAACTGAACACCAATAAACCAAGGATGATTTTTTAATTCAATTATTTCAGGAAGCGTACCGTCAGGTGACAGAGCTGAAAATATCAAACCCTTTTTTTCAAATCGTTCCTTATATTTTATATTTACTTCGTATCTATGTCGGTGTCTTTCTTTAATTTTTTTCATATCATATATTTTTGATATTAAAGAATTATTTTTTATTACAGCATCATACAAACCTAATCTCATTGTTCCTCCTAAGTTTATATCACTTCCTTTTATTTTTTTTCCTTCTTTTTTCCATTCTTCTAATAAGCCCACAACAGGCGTACAGTTATTACCGAACTCACTCGTTGAAGCATTTTTAATATCCAATAAATTTCTAGCTGCTTCAATTATTGCCATTTGCATACCAAAACATATTCCAAAGAAAGGTATATTGTTTAATCTTGCGTATTTTATGGCAGCAATTTTACCTTCGCTGCCTCTTTTTCCAAAGCCACCTGGTATTAAGACCCCAGATACATCTTTTAATAAAGATTTAACATTTTCAGGTTTCAAATTTTCAGAGTCAATTCTTTTAAGATTTACTTTTAAATTATTAGAAATTCCACCATGTGTTAATGCCTCATCTAAAGATTTGTAGGCATCTTTAAGATTAACATATTTGCCAATAAGTCCAATATTTACATCATTCTTAGATTTTAAAACTTTTGTAGTAATATTTTTCCACTTGCTTAGGTTAGGAATTTTTTTATTTTTAATCTGAAAGTGTTCAAGAACTCGTTGATCAAGCTTTTCTTTATAAAAACTAATAGGAGCTTCATATATAGTTCTTACATCGATTGTCTCGATAACGTTTTTAATTTCAATGTTACAGAAAAGAGATATTTTTTTTCTTTCTTCAAGTGGTATATTTTTTTCTGATCTACATATAATAATATCAGGTTGAATACCTATGCTTCTTAATTCTTTTACAGAATGTTGTGTAGGTTTTGTTTTCAGTTCTCCAGAAGCTTTTATGAAAGGTACTAAAGTTAAATGAATGAACAAACTGTTTGATTTTCCTACATCATTTGAAAACTGTCTAATAGCTTCAAGGAAAGGTAAGCTCTCTATGTCCCCGACCGTTCCTCCTATTTCGCAAATTACGAAATCTTCATCTTTTATGTTATGTGATATAAATTTTTTAATATGATTAGTTACATGAGGAATGACCTGAACGGTACCACCCAAATAATCTCCTCTTCTCTCTTTTTTAATAATATCATTATAAACTTTTCCAGTTGTTATATTGTCAGATTTGGTTGAGGATATTCCAGTAAACCTTTCATAGTGCCCTAAATCTAAGTCGGTTTCTGCACCGTCATCAGTAACATAAACTTCTCCATGTTGAAATGGATTCATAGTTCCTGGATCAACATTTAAATAAGGATCTAATTTTCTAATTCTCACTTTATAACCTCTAAGCTGGAGCAAAGAAGCTAGTGATGCTGAAGAGAGTCCTTTCCCTAATGATGAAACCACGCCGCCGGTGACAAACACATATCGCGCCATGGAATGATACTATAGTAAATTATTATGACAAAATAAAGTCAAAATATTATTCAGATTTCGGAATTTGAGGCTCAGATGATTCTTTTTCCTCTTCTATTTTCTCTAATACAGAATTGGTAGAAAATTTTTCTTTTGACATAATTGTTAAAGAGATACTGGTCACAATGAACAAAGTGGCTATTATTGCAGTTGCTTTTGTTAAAAAACTACTGGCAGATCTAGAAGATACAAAACTATCCTGTGAAACTCCAAGTCCCAAAGCTCCGCCTTCAGATTTTTGCAATAAAATTACACCTATTAAGAGTACGGCTAAAATTATATTTATTACCAATATTAAATTTTCCATACCATTTACTTATAGTAATTTTTTATTATATCAATAAATTTTTTTGAGGATTGTGAAGCACCACCAATCAAAAAACCGTCTATATCTGTTATTGATGAAAATAATTTAATATTTTTGGAATTCACCGATCCACCATACAAAACCTTTGGGGTTTTTGTAGTTTTAAAATTTTTTTTAAAGAATTTTTTTATGTATTTAATAGTATTTTCCAAATCATTTTTTTTTGGAATTTTGTTGGTACCAATTGACCAAACAGGTTCGTAGGCTAATATAATTTTATTCATATTAAATTTTTTTTCTAAAGAACCTTTTATTTGACTTCTAAGTATAGGAAAAGTTCTGCCCTTTGATTTGTCTTTTGATGTTTCTCCAATGCAAAAAATAACATTTAGTTTTTGTTTAAGTGAAGATATTATTTTTTTTTTAATTAAACTGTTGACTTCACCTTCCTGTCTATTCTCAGAATGTCCCAATATTATATATTCGGCTCCCATTTTTTTTAACATGAAAGCACTTACCGATCCTGTAAAAGGACCATATTTTTCATTTTCATGACAATTTTGTGCACCAATAGAAATAATTTTTTTTTTAAGTTTTTTTTTAAAAAAATGGATCAAAGTATTTGGAACACAAATAACAATCTTTTTGTTATTGAACTTTTTATTTTTAATAGCAAACTTATTTATGCTGTTGACGATTTTAAAAGAGCCAAAATCACCAAACATTTTCCAATTTCCTATAAAAAGTTTTAATTTATTTGTCATGATATAAATTTTAATTTATAGAGTATCTAAATATATAACAATAAAATAATTTTAATCAAAATGTTAGGATCAATAAGAAAGTTTTCTACATCAATTTACGCAAAAATACTTTTGGGTATTGTAATAATTCCATTTGTATTCTGGGGCATGGGAAGTGCATTCACGAGTGGAAGCAAAAATATTGTAGTTATAATTGATAAAGAAAAATACTCAACACAGAATTTTATTAACTTCATACAAAAAAATACAAAAGGTGAAGAAAAAATTAGCAGTTCACTTATTGAAGAACTTTTGTCTATTTTCATTGGTGAAAAATTAATTGAAAAAGAGATTGAGTATTTTAAAATAAAATTATCTGATGAAGCTTTAGGAAAAATAATTAAAAGTCAAAAAGAATTCCAAAGAGATAATAAATTTTCAAGAACTGAATATGAAAAATATTTATTGAAAAATAATTTTACAGCCGCTTCATTTGAAGCAAGTTTATCTAAATTTGAAAAAAAAAGACAATTATTAGATTTCATTGGTGGCGGAATATTTCCTTCAAAATTTATTGTTAATAAAAGTTACGATCAACTTAATCAAAAAAGGAAAGTTGAATTTATTGATTTAAATACTTTTTTTAATCAAAATTTAAATTTTTCAGAAGAACAAATTAATAAATTTTATAACAAAAATAAAAATAGTTATGAACAAATCTTTAAAACGGTAAATGTCTTGGAGCTGAATCCTAAAATTTTAACTGGTGAAGAAGAATATAATGACAATTTTTTTAATATGATAGATGAGATTGATGACTTAATTTTTCAAGGTAATGAAATTAAATTAATAAAAGATAAATATAATCTTAAAAATTTTAATACTTATAACATAAATAAATTTGGAAAAGATAAAAATGCCAATGTAGTAAAAAATATTCCTGAAGATTTAATTAAATATATTTTTAATTTAGACAGTTCTCAAAAATTATCTCTGATAGAAAAACAAAATAAGTACTTTGTTGTGGAAGTTTCAAAAACAGAAAATATTTTAAGAGATATTAATAATAAAGACATAAGAGATAACGTTATATTTAATTTAGAAAATGAAACTAAAAGTATATTAATTTACGAAATGATAAAAAAAACAAAAACTAATAACTTTTCAAAATCAGATTTTTATAAATTCTCTAAAGAAAAAAATATACCAATTAAAAAAACAACCATTGAAAATCAAAGAGATAATAAAATTTTTAACGATTATTTTACTAAACAAATTTATAAACTTTCAGAAAAAAGTGTTACTGTAATTCATGATTTGCGATTAACTCAAAATTTTTTAGTCTTTGTTGATAAGGTTGAGAAAACATATGTTGATGAAAATACGGATGAATATAAAAAGTTTTCCAATTTATCAAAAATTAAATTAACTAACGAATTATTTAACACTTATGATAATTATATCAAAAAGAAGTATGAAATTGAGATCAATTATAAAACTTTAGATACTATTAAAAATTATTTTAATTAATGAAATTAAATACGAATTTAGTCGATTTTATAAAGAAACATAAAAATAAAAAAAACCAAGTCTTATTTATAAAAAGTCCATGTAAAAATAATAAAATAATAAATAATATAATTAATAATTTTTTAAATAGAAAAAATAGTTTTATTTTTGAATCAGTTGAGAAAAGACAGGTTAGAGGACGCTATACAATCATAGGTGCTGACCCAGATAAAATATGGGAATTTAATGAAAAAAAAATATATTTAATTCAAAATAAAATTAAACAAAAAATTAAGGGAAACCCTTACTTTTATTTACAAAAGCTTGTGAAAGATTTTAACTTTCCTACTCCTAAAAATTTACCTAAAATTTGTTCACTTTTAGTTGGTTATTTTTCTTATGATATAATTAGATATATAGAAAAAATTCCAGATAATTGTAAAGATGATTTAAATATTCCTGATATAAGACTAATGAGACCAAAGACAATCATCATTCACGACAATCTCCTTAAAAAAATCTATTTTATAGTAAATTGTTTTGCTGATGAAAAAATAACTAATTACGAGAAATATTACTATGAACAAAAGCGTAAAATATATTTTTTAAATAAACAGTCTTTTGCGGAAATTAAAAATAAAATTTCTAAAAAAAATAAAAATCGAAAAACTATCGTTACCTCTAATATAAATAAAAATGTATTTAAAAAAATTGTATTAAAAGCAAAAGAGTATATTAAAAAAGGTGATATTTTTCAGGTTGTTTTAAGCCAAAGATTTGAAACTAACTTAACTAAAGCTCCTTTAGAAATATACAAAAAACTTAGAATCACTAATCCCTCACCTTTTATGTTTTTTTTTAATTTTGAAGATTTCCAAATAATAGGCAGCAGTCCAGAAATTTTAGTAAGACTTAGAAAAGATAAAATAACTATTCGTCCAATTGCTGGTACAAGACCAAGAGGTTTAAATGCCAGAAAGGATAATTTTTATAAAACTCAACTGTTAAATGATAAGAAAGAATTATCTGAACATCTTATGCTTTTAGATTTAGGACGAAATGATGTTGGAAAAGTATCTAAAATTAACACCGTAAAAGTTACTGAGAAGTTTAAAGTAGAGAAATATTCACATGTAATGCATTTAGTTTCAAATGTTGAAGGAAAATTTAATAAAAAACAATCTCTATTAAATACTATGTTGGCTGGTTTCCCAGCGGGTACAGTTACTGGTGCTCCAAAAATTAGAGCAATGGAAATTATAGATGAATTAGAGAAATCAAAAAGAAAAATGTACGCAGGTTCTATAGGTTATTTTTCTGCAAACCAAAACTTTGATACTTGTATAGCTCTAAGAACTGCTTTAATAAAAAATAATAAATTTTATATACAATCAGGAGCCGGCATTGTTGCGGATAGTGTTCCTGAAAAAGAATACTTGGAAACCGTTAACAAAGCAAAAGCACTAATTGCTGCTTTAAATTAAAATGAAAATTTTACTAATAGATAATTACGATAGTTTTACATATAACCTTTTTCATTATCTATCATCTTTGAAGTGTTCGGTGGATGTTTATAGAAATGATAAAATTGAATTAAGTAAAATTAAAAAAAATAATTATAAAAAAATAGTTATTTCCCCTGGTCCAGGGCATCCAAAACAAGCAGGTTTATGTATTAATATTGTTAAAAAATTTTATAAAACTATACCTATACTAGGTGTTTGCTTAGGACATCAAATAATAGGTCAAGTATTCAAATCAAAAATAATTGGTGCAAAAAAGTTAATGCACGGCAAAACTAGTAATATTAAGCATAATGGAAAAGGGATTTTTAAAAATATAAAAAAAACATTTAGTGCTACAAGATATCATAGTTTAATTATTGATAGAAAAACACTTAGCAAAGACCTGGAGATAACAGCAGAAACAAAGGATAAAATAATTATGGGTGTTATGCACAAAAAATATAACGTGCATGGGGTTCAATTTCACCCGGAAAGTATTAAAACACCTGAAGGAATGAAATTATTAAAAAATTTCTTAAATTATAAATAAATGGATAAATTTTTAAAAAAATTAAAAAACAAAGAAAATCTTAATTTTAATGAAAGCAAAGAGGCTTTCGAAACTTTAATGGAAGGTAAGGCTTCCGATAATGAAGTATATAATTTTTTAACTCTATTATCAGATAAAGGAGAAATCTCTGATGAAATAGCTGGTGGAGTTTTTGTTTTAAGAAACAAGTCTAAAAGAGTTAATGTACAGAATTGTGTAGATACATGTGGAACTGGTGGAGATGGAAAAAATTCACTAAATATATCAACTGCATCAGCTTTGTTATTAGCAAGCATGGGAGTTAAAGTAGCAAAGCATGGTAACAAAGCGGTTTCTTCAAAATGCGGTTCCGGCGATGTACTAGAGGCTTTAAATATTAAAATTAATATGGAACCTAAAGATATAGAAAAACAGATTGAAAAAAATAATTTTGGTTTTATGTTTGCTCCAAACTATCATAGCGCAATGAAGCATGTTGGTCCTACAAGAAAGAAAATTGGTAAAAGAACAATATTTAATATGATTGGCCCTTTAAGCAGTCCAGCATTAGTTGAAAGGCAAGTTGTTGGAGTTTTCGATAAAAAATTATTAAAAATTTTTGCCAATGCTTTAAATAATTTAAATATAAAGTTTGCTTGGATTGTAAATAGTGAAGATGGACTTGATGAAATATCACCTTACGCCAAAACTAATGTTGTGCAGTTGCAAAATAAAAAAATAACTGAAATTGTAATTGATCCTAACGAATTAAATATAAATGCAGATAAATTTGATAATTTGATAGGAGATGACGCAAAGTTTAATTCAGCAAAAATAGTAAATATTTTTAAAGGTGAAGACAATGATTTTTCAAAAGCAGTTTGTTTAAATGCGGCTGCAGGCCTTATTATATCTGAAAGGTATTCAAAATTTATTGATGCTTATGATAATGCAAGAAAACAAATATTAAGCGGAAAAGCATACAAACATTTAAATAATATTCAAAATGGCTGAAAATATACTTACCAAAATCATTGATAAAAAAAAGCAAAAATTAGAAGAACTAAAAAAAACACTTTCAATTGATTCATTAAATAAAAAAATAGACGAAAATATTAATTATTTTGATTTTAAAGAAAAGATAGAAAAAAATATTAAAAATAATAAAATATCACTTATTGCAGAAATTAAAAAAGCCAGCCCTTCTGCAGGAATAATTGTCCAAAATTATGATCCTGTCGATTTAGCTAAAAAATATTTTAATAATAAAGCTACTTGTTTATCTGTATTAACAGAAGAAGATTTTTTCAAAGGTAATTTGCTTCATGTACATAAAATTAAACAAAAAATAAATTTACCTATACTTTGTAAAGATTTTTTTATTGATCCGTTTCAAATACATCTTGCTAAAAGCTATGGTGCTGATGCAATTTTAATAATACTTGCGGGAGTTACAGAAAAAATTGCTGATGAATTATATGAAAGTGCCTTAAAATTAAATATGTCAGTTATTGTTGAAGTTCATACAAAAGATGAGGCTAAAAATTCTTTAAAATATAAAGACGCTTTAATCGGAATTAATAATAGGAATCTTAAAGATTTAGAAACTAATATAAAAACAACGTATGAGATTCACGATATAATAGCTGACCATAAAGGTCCTTTGATTTCGGAAAGTGGAATTAAAACGAAAGAAGAACTTTTGGAAATTAGTAAAAAAACTCAAATTAAAACCTTTTTAATAGGTGAATCACTATTGAAGAATTTGGATAAAAATTCTATTTTTTCTGTTTTATGATCAAATAAGTCCCATTTTTATTGACTTTTAATGGGTTGTTAAATCAAAAGAACTTTTGTAGAACAATAAATGTACGATATTTGTTCTATGCTTACTAAAAAACAAAAAAACTTACTGTTGTTCATAAATAAAAAGATTAGATCTAGCGGTGTATCTCCTTCTTATGAGGAGATGAAAAATTCGTTAAATTTAAAATCGAAATCTGGAATCCATAGACTTATATCAGCTTTAGAAGAGAGAGGTTTTATAAAAAGGCTAGCTCATAAAGCTAGGGCTTTAGAGGTTTTAAAGCTACCTGAGACCGCTAGTGCAAACGATATCTACAACTCTTTTTCCCCAAGTGTTATTAAAGGGGGGCTGGATAATGAAAACAAAAAAGGAATTCATGAAATTCCAGTATTAGGCCAAATCGCTGCGGGAACTCCTATAGAAGCTATTCAAAACGAAGTTAGTAGAGTATCAATACCTGAAGAGTTAAGTAAAAATGGTGAACATTTTGGTTTAAAGGTTTCAGGAGACTCTATGATTGAAGCGGGAATAAATGACGGTGATACAGTTATTGTTAAAAAAACAGATACAGCAAATAATGGTCAAATAGTTGTTGCTCTAATCGATGACCATGAAGCAATGTTAAAACGTTTAAGAAGAAAAGGTAAAGTTGTGGCTCTAGAAAGTGCAAATAAAAGATATGAAACAAAAATATTTGGACCAGACAGAGTCAAAGTTCAAGGCGTGTTAGTATCTTTGTATAGAAACTTCCAATAAAATAGTCTAATAATATTTCATGAGTATTGTAGCAACAAGATTTGCTCCATCTCCATCGGGGGCATTACATATAGGGGGTGTTAGAACCGCTTTATTTAATTGGTTATTTTCTAAAAATAAAAAAGGTAAATTTTACTTAAGAATTGAAGATACTGATAAAGAAAGATCAAAAGATGAATATAAAAATCAGATAATACAATCTCTTAGATGGATAGGTATTGAACAAGATGGAAAT
>MDTG01315287.1_pt1 | contig 14811 bp, 13 predicted proteins | sample 811421 | NCBI WGS metagenome assembly MDTG01 (sample SAMN05326645, study PRJNA326480) | marine metagenome | isolation source: seawater | place: Pacific Ocean: South East | collected 2011
GGAAGAATTAGCTCGTCTAATGGGATCTGTCGAGGGTGAATCCTCCAAGATTCGAGTCAAGATGCCCAATACTAAAGTCAATGAAATGTTTGCAATTGCTGAACAGATACTTGGCGGTCGTAGAGTTACTGTTCTTTGTGCTGATGGCGAAACTCGTATGGCTAGAATTCCCGGAAAAATGCGTCGCAGGCAATGGGTCAGAGATGGTGATTTAATCATCGTTTGGCCTTGGGATTTCCAAGATTCTAAAGCCGATGTTAAACATCGATATACCAAAACTCAGGCATTGTATCTTTCTAGAAAAGGTGTACTTCCTCCTGAAGTAGATATATTTGGAATGAATACTCAAGTGGAAGATTTCGATGATGAAGATGGCCTTTTCGCATCGAGTGATGATGTGGATGAAATGCCGTCAGAAGAAGTGGTTGAGGAAACCGAAGATGATGATGACGATGAGATTAACGATCTCTTCGGTTGAAATTTGATAATGGCCTCAACAAATGTTAGGAGGTCTAGTAATGGTACGTCATACCGAATGGGATGATGAATTATCAAAAGACACCAAACAAAGACGCAATAATCGCAAGCATCGTAAGGTCAGTGCAGATCAAGCACATTTGGATAATGAATCATCAGAGTTCATCAAGAGTTTGAATTCTAGTAATGGTTCAGAATGGATGTCTGAAAAAAAGTATAAACGTATGTTCACGGAAATTGAAGAAGGTTTGTCCGGTGTTTTAGGAGATGGGCCATTCGAATGGGTTGATAGAAGAGTTTTCGATGCAGTATTTGACCGCTTAACTTTGATGAGTCTATACAAATTAATGAAATCAGGTGCGATTGACACTCTCGATTTCCCTATTGCAAGAGGCAAAGAAGCACACGTATTCCATGGTACTGGTGAGTTTGGACCAGTTGCAGTAAAGATTTTCCATACCTCAAATGCAGTATTCAAAAATCTGATTCAGTACATCGAAGGAGATCCTAGATTCGGGGGTTTGAAAAGACGCCATAGGGACCTTGTAGATATCTGGGTGAGAAAAGAATTCAGAAATTTATCTCGATTAGCTAAGTGGGGATTGTCGGTTCCCAAACCGATTGGAGTTCACAAAAATGTCCTAGTTATGGAATACCTCGGTACCGCAGAAGCTCCATCGCCTCGCCTCAGAGATGTCAAAGTTCTAAATCCAGAAGTGGTATATGATGACCTTGTAGAATTCCTTGCAGTGACTTGGCAAAAAGCCAAGATGGTTCACGGCGATTTTTCTCCGTATAATATAATGTGGCATGACGATAAACCAATAGTGATCGATGTTGGTCAATCAGTTGTACAATCACATCCAAAAAGTCAGGAGTTTTTAGTTCGAGATGCTACTCGATTAGTTGAATGGGCTAACAAAAATGGATTAGATGTGACTCTTGCAGAAACCATGTATGATATCTTGGAAATGGATTTGTCTCACATCAGTATTGCTGAAGAAGAATGAAATCACGGTACATATGGGTTGAAGAAGGGCAGACATCCCGCTTCGTTTCATGCGTCAGTCATTACCCCGAGTTCCAAAGGACCGTATTGCGGTCTTAATTGGAGCAAAGGGAGCAACTAGGCGAGAGCTGGAAAAGGCTGCAGGCTGTAAGAGTATACAGATTGATTCAGTTACCGGTGAAATCGATGTTGAATGGTCCGACATAGGTGACTATGATCCTGTTAAAGCACTAAAATTACCAGATGTAATCAAAGCAGTCGGTAGGGGAATGGCTCCTAATCGAGCAATACAATTATTGCAGGATGATTGGTTTTTCGAGATGGTGGATTTACGAGACCATGTCGGAAAGAGGTCGAATCAGCAACGAAGAATTCGTGCTAGAATTATTGGTTCTGAAGGTAAAATCAGAAAGATGATTGAACAGCATACGAATACTGAAATTTCAATATACAAATCTACAGTAGTTCTTGTAGGAGACGGTGCAGGATTATCCAGTGCAAGACAAGCGATTGAAATGCTTGCTAGTGGAAGTGAGCATGGTACTGTAATCAAACACCTTGAAAGGGAAAGAAGAAAATCTAGGCTAGAAGCAAGATCGATCGATTATATCGAAGAAAAAGAGGATACAAATATTGAATCTTCAGAAGGCTTTGCAGATTTAGTTCCTGGATTATCAGAGGTTGTTAGCCGTAGAGGTCGCCGATTAAAGGCATCTCAAGTAGACCCTGAAAATGAAGAAGCAGTCACTGAGATGATGGAATTATCAGATGATGAAGAGGTCAGCTGGGAGGAGGAGTGACATTCCTTCTTTGATACCAAGCGATTGCAAAACCTACTGCTAATAATGCGATAATTCCTGGTGCAAAGGAGGTAACAACTCCAACTCCAGTTACGCTGGCTCCTGTTACCATCATATGGTGATTATTGTTTGATTCATCCCTTTCATCAACATTATTATTCGGATCGATGACCAACCTCAAATCCCATTGTCCAGTATTAGGTACAACATAGTCCCAGATTATTTCTTCACATTTACATTCATCTGTGAGATTCCCACTTTCAACAACAACAGTTTGTAAGGTAGTCCAACTCACATCTGCATTGCGATCAGCAGGGGCTGCTTGTAGATAGACTGTAACAGGTCCTGTGTGATCTTGATTTGCTTCAAGAAGACTGGTTATCACAACTCCTCCATTCGTATCCCCTGGTCTAACAACAAGCCGATCGATATTGGTTTCAGTTGCATTCCATGACAAATCTAGTCCAGGTAGTATTTGGAAAGCGCTAGGAATTGTAATCAATTGATTACCTGCTTCATCAGTTACTACAGCACGTAGCATGAGATATTGTCTTGATTTTGTAGCCCAAGATGAAAGTCCAATAGAACCGTTCAATCCATCAACTCCAACATCAATCCATCTTCCTGATTGATCAGGAGTTGCACCAACTCCGTTTAGATCAAATCCAAATTGTAGTTTTGAGTTAGCAGAATCTATTCCAGAACCAAGATCCTGGGCTGCAAATGAAATGTTTACTGCACCATTTCTACTAGTTGTCAATTCTTCTACAGTCCATCCTATTCCCTCTGGCTCAGTAACATCTACTTTGATGTCAATGTCGATAGAATTCCCTACATTCCCAACTCTGTCAACAGCTCGAATAGAGATCTCATGCTCACCTTCGTTGAAATTTAGAGTGGTACTAGATGTAGTAACATCACTCCATACTCCACCTTGTAGAATTTGAACATAATCAATCCCTGAACCACTCCCGTCATCTGCAGATGTATCTAGGTCTGAAATTGTCACACTAGTACTGTCGCTCCATTCTCCATTATCGCCAATAGTCGGAGTAGTCATTACTGGAGCAGTTCTATCTATTCCAATAAACATAGTTTTGCTAGCAGATAATCCTGAATCGTCCCAAACGGTTAGTCTAGGGTTGTATGTCCCTTCTGCAAATGAACCAGTACTCCAATCCCATCCATAAGAAATGGTTCCTGGTCCATCATCGCTGGGAGCCCCCGGGCCAGGGACATTAGCAAGACTTGCACGACTAATGTCATCATCATTGGCCGACCATGTGAAGCCAAGTGTTCCATTTGATTCGATATTATACCAAGCTCTGTCAATTGCCGAATTTCCACTACCTGTGCCTGTATTTGATAGTGCAAATGATGTAATAACTGGAACTTGATTGACTATGTTGAACTCACCACTAGAATACCAAATCGTATGATTGTTGACAGACGAGTCCCATGCTCTGGCTCTGAATGTCCAAGTTCCATTGGCATAAGCTGTAGTATCTACATGTTTCAACCAAGGAGTCGAGGTAAGGTTCGCAACACTAGTCCAATTGCTTCCATCCGATGAAATATCTATTTCCATTGAAGAAAGAGTACCATTGCCAGTAGATGATATACTCAATGTGAATAATCCCTTAACATCTTGTCCTTGAGATGGCCCATTTACAAATTGTAATTCTAGTTCACTATTTGCAAAATTCACTTGTTTTGAATCGGCTAAGAATATCTCGTTACTTTGGCCCATAGTCATGATGACTACCACCAATAGGACGGAGATGAAGCGCCTCATCAGTCACCTGACAACACCACTCGCCCTTGAATGCTCGCATTGCAACACCCCCCTTCGGGGTGTGTTGTCTATTGTTAATACGCTGCCGAGATAGTTCTTACAGTCGGTTGTTTCAAGTGCTACCCCTTACCTCTTGAGTATATGGCAAGGACCTCTGTGACTGCCCTTATCCTCGCAATGATGGTTCTTGCAACCATGCCAATGTCGGTAAATGCAGAAGATAGTGGGGGGGTTCAGGCTTCTGAAAGCACAGTCGCAATTACACCTTCAAACCCATTAGAAGGTGGTTCAATTAACATTAGATTGACATTGTATAATTCTAATCCATTCCAAGCAAACGATGTTGAATACAAATTTTATTGGGATGGAGTCGATACTAGCAAAAGATTTGCAATGAATGAAGTCGATATTCCTGCAGAAAGTAGTGTAGATATCGATGTTGTGAAATCCGGCTTAACAGTTGGAGAGCATAAAGTCTGGATCGCTTTCTCATTTGCAGGAGATGTAGAGCAAGTATTCAACAAAGAGGTAATGGTAACCGGGCTGGCTGATTTAGAAGTTAACCAAATTATTACCAGCCCTTCTGTTGTTAACTCAGGAGATGATGTACTGGTATCTTCCGAGATAAGCAATACTGGTTCTGAAGATGCAGAACAAAGCCGAATACAAATCGATTTAGGTAGTCAAAGTGAAATTGTAAATGTTCCATCTATTCCAGCAGGAGATAGTACCTGGGTTAACCATACTATGGCCGCTCCTACATCTGGTGTGCATGATGTGTTTGTTGAAGTTGATTTGGATGATGCTGTAATAGAAGCAGATGAGGAGAATCGATTCTCCACCACTCTAACAGTTGACCCACGAATGGATTTATTCCATATTGGAGATTTGGGAATCGAAGTTGAAGAAGGTGCATTACAAGGTCCCTGGGTTATTTCAGGTGTAATCGCAAGAACAGGAGCTACTGGATTGACCACAGTACCAATGAAACTTGAAATTAAAGATGATAATGGTGCTGATTTGTTATTGCCTATTTTTGATGTGAACCTTTCTGGCGGAGAGAATATTCAACATCAATGGAACTTCAATTTAACTTACGATTTGATTTCTACAATCTCCTCGGGTAATCACAAAGTTACCGCAATAATTGACCCTTACAACTCAGGTGCATTTATTCAAGAATCGACAGACAATGATCGATTAAGTGGATATTTTGACAAGTTCGATGTGCCTGATGTATCGGTAGACCCAAACGCTGTTCCTTCAGAAAAAGAAGTAACTAGTGGGAGTAATGTTGATTGGACAATTACAGTGACAAATTCAGGAGAAATTCCAGTTAGTGGTTATCTAATGTATACTTGGGAAGGACAAACATATGATCATAGCAAAATCACTATTCAACCTGGTGAGATGTGGGCTTGGCAGGAGACACTCGCTACTGAAACCGGTGAACATATTGCGGAATTAGATGCAAGATGGGTTCCATGGGCTGGCTCTTATGATGCTAATTTCCTAAATTCTTATGCCAATGGAACGGTAAATGTAACTGCTCCGTTGAAGTTGACTTGGTCCCCAACATCATCATCTTTAATCGATTCAGATGGAGAAGGTGCAACAACTCCTTTACTCGCAGGAGATGAATATACTATTGAAATTAAACTTAGTTCTACAGAAAGTGGAATGGTCAATTATACCTGTCAAAATGAATTAGGGCGCGTATTTGATGTGATTCAAGTTGAAGTGGTTTCAAGCCCACAAATTGTTACTTTGACATGTACATTCGAGGCGACAGCACCTTACACAAATATCAAATTTGTACCAAGCGATGAAGTAGTAAGTTCAACGAAATCTTGGAATTGGGAAACAAAAGAAACCGATGAAAATATTGCTGATGATGCTGGTGGAATGACTTTCGAAACTGCAGGCATGATTGCATTAATCTGTGTAGTTTTGATTGCAGTATTAATCGCAGCCATTATTCTGACTAGAGAAAGGGAAGAAGAAGTAGAGAGAGACATTTTCGATTACTGTCCTGCGTGTGATGGTGAATTAGAAGGTACGGAAGATCGCTGCCCATCTTGCTCCTTTAATCTCAAGAAAGCAAGAAAACAATTCCATGACTGTAATTCATGTGGCGAGTCTATTCCTGATTTACTGTCTAATTGTCCATACTGTGGCGCCGACCAGGATGTCTCATCATATTTCGAAAGGCGTGAAAGAAGAATTGTTGAGAAGGAAACAATTGCTCTTGTCGATGAAGAAGAAATCGACCCTGAAACCATTCATGCTGCTGGTTACGAAGGATTCGATGAAGCGGTGAAAGAATTTGGTTATGATGCAGATGATCTTGAAGGTCACTGGGATGATAACATCGCCAGAGCAGAAGCAGAGGTTGAAGCCGCATATGATAGAAGAGTTGCAGCAGAGGAAGAGAAAGAACTCGATGACGAAGAAGCATTTGCAACAGTTACAACAACTCTCAAAACCATCGATGAAACCTTTGAGGGACATGATATTGATGCAATTTTGGAAGATAAGGATGTTAAGGCCCACTTAGATGATGGCGGAGAGTTAAGTGCTAGCGATGCTGAAATTAGGAGCCGTTTATTCGAAATTACTGGTGAAGAAGGAGTACTTCCAGGAGAAGAGGTACGTATTGGAATGGGAGTTCAAGACCGTTCATTAGCTGGAAATGAACTTCCCGAAGAGGCCATGGACTTTTCATTCGATGAAGAAGACGATGAAGTCAATCCGGTTGCTGCTGCTACAGCAGCAAATAAGAGGAGACGAGGCGTTCGAAGGAAATCGAAGGTTAAGACTGCAGAATGTGGCGCGTGTGGCGCCGATATCCCTGTAGATGCAAATGAATGTTCTACATGTGGTGCTAAATTCGAATGAGATGCCCGTCAGTACTCATAGGGTTCGTCATCGCGAAAGCTCGGCTGACCCTCTTGACTTCATTCAGGCAAGTCGGTCGAAGTATCATTTATGCTTCAAACCATCGAGGGGTTTGATTCATACATTGGTTCTTCATGGAGTGGGATAATGAGGCCTCGACGAGCAATGTCAGCATTTATGATGTTAGCCATATTAATGGCTTCCAGCATGGGCTGTATTGGACTTGTTCCTGCTCGTGAATTTTTGGAGGATTTAAGAGATGATCCAGAACTTAATGTCTTGACCGATAAGGTTGGTGTTAATCACACATTCATCACAACATCAGACCTAGGTAGTACAGAAAAGAAAGCTACTGAGACATTTGAAGTGAATTCTGAAGTTATAGAAATCAGGGCTTACATCCAAGCCGAAATGGCATTAGATTTCTTAGTAGATGTCCCTGATGATGCAAGATATGTCAATGCATCATTAATCGATGCAAATGGTGATGAGGTTTGGTTTGAGTCTTTGACTGAAACGGCAAGGCCTCTAATTGCAACATTCCAACAACCTTTGGCTGAAGGAACTTGGAGTTTAGTTATTGATTCACGAGGATACGGTGAAGATACTGCAGGTCTTTACCAAGACTCTTTTCAAGTTGTGATAAATATTGAAAGACAGTGTTGGATATACCCAACTGAAGATAAATGCTCTTACGATTGATTATACTAAACTTGAATCGCAAGCGTATCTTCGGGAACAACTTTGACACTTACCCTTTCTTTTGTGATTCCTCTCAGCTCCGCCTTTTGTCATTAACCTCTGAACTTCTTTGATTGCTGAAAACAATGAATGCTTAGATTCATCATTCCAGTCTATTGAGTGAAGATTTTCTGAGCCATATCTGAGAACCCCATAAGGAGGTTTACGATCAGTTGTAGACTCAACAAGGTGAAGATATGCCAACAATTGCATTTTGTGAGATTTGTGAGGTTTTTCTGGAATTTTACCAGTTTTTTGTTCAACAGGAATAAATTCACCTTCAACAATTACAATTTGGTCAGGCCTTCCGCGCAATCCAGTATGCTCATCGATTAATAGCCCAGCAGTTGCATCATCATCTGAATATGCTACGTCCATGTCATTTTCCACTCCTGCATCGATCCTAGCAATTTCTAATGCACTATCTGCAAGCAAAGCACGTTGCAATTGCCAAGATGCTAGTAATGTCCAAACCATGGCGACTGTAACTAGAATAAATCCTGCTTGTTGTTTGTCACTTGCCCATGTCAAACCAATGGCATGTAGTCCAAAAATCGTAGCACCCATCAATAATCCTGCTTCAACTCTTCCACCTTGGCCCCAACCGCCTATGAATCCAAAAGGCTCGAAGGTAGGAGATATTACTTCGTTGTTCAAATTACTTATATCATCAAAATCATCCGAGTAAGAGCTACTAATTCCAAGCCATTTTCTCCATGGTATATAGATTGCAAAAAGCCCTAATCCAAGCCATATTAGGGCCAGAATCGTAAGATATCTGGCGATATCCAATGGTGTTCTAGAATCACTAATATTTGTGAAAATAATCGCATCTGAAATGAAAATTATAACTATTGTAAACCACCAAGACCAGATGATTAATGCCTTTTTCAATTCATTTTGTTTTTCTTTAAAGCTCTTAACTTTGGAATGAATTTCAGCATGTTTTTGCCTTCCAGCAGTAATTGCTTCGCCACGTCCAGTCTTTCCTTCGCGGGCTAAAGACCACGATAGTGGACAATATGCATGCCTTTCCAGATCACTTGCAGATACATGCAAGGCTTTTCCTTCCTGGTCTCTCCAAAAACCATCATCGCTTTCTTCAGCGATAACATGTCTGTTGGTAACCTCAGAACTCAAAAAACCATCTCGTGAATTTGACCGTGCGAGAGCATTGACATCAAGGTTATGGCTACTCGTATGATTTATCACTTCGTTATACTGCGCCTTCGCACTCCCAAATCCTTGGCGAAGTGGTTATTTAGGGGTGGACGGTGGCCCGAATGCTGGAGTTATACTATGACTGAACTTCTTATCGACCGTGAGACCTATGAGACACATGCTGTGAATATCGGTACTCAGCAGAAGAGCGCCGATATGGCACAATTTATCCAAGAGGTACGTGCAGATGGTTTGTATATGTTGGATATTGACATTACAGATAGTAGAATTCGTGCAATTTCTCAATTCCTAAATCGTTACAATGCTGCCAACATCATGGTAGTTAGTGCCCGCCAATACGGACAGCGCCCAGCACGCAAGTTCGCAGAGGCTATCGGTGCTAATGCAAGTGTAGGTCGCTTCATTCCTGGAAGTTTGACCAACCCTGCTCTACGCTCATATGTTGAGCCTGACATGTTGTTTGTAACAGATCCTGCTGCTGACCAGCAAGCTCTACGTGAAGCAGTCAATTCAGGACTTCCAATCGTTGGAATCTGTGATGCTAACAATAACCTGCGTAATGTTGACCTAGCACTGCCTGCTAACAATAAGGGTCGCAAATCACTTTCTCTTCTGTACTGGGTTCTTGCTCGTGAAGTACTGAAGGCTCGTGGTGAAACAACAGATGAGGCATGGGCAGAAACGCAAGACCTTGAAGACTGGGAATCTACTTTCTAAGTTCAACTAACCCTTTAGGGTGATGAGATGAGTTCATTCATCTTGCCTAAACCTGGTGAATGGGAGGGCGAAGAACGTCCAATTTTTCTTGCACCAATGTCTGGTGTAACTGATTTACCATACAGACTTCTTGCAAAGGAATGTGGAGCGGATTTTACCATTACGGAATTTACAAACTCTACAGCATTGACCAGAGATGCTGCAATGTCGTGGCGTAAAATGGAAACATGTGAAGATGAAAACCCATTCATTCCTCAGATATTCGGTGGAGTTTCTGAAGATATGGCTCTCGCTGCAGAATTACTTGAAGATATTGCAGACATTATTGATTTGAATTTTGGATGCCCTGCACCGAAGATTACCAAAATCTGTGCAGGTGCGGCTTTGATGGGAGAGCCACAGAGTCTAGTTTCGATGTGTGAACAAATTGTAGATCGAATCGATATTCCTGTTACAGCAAAAATGCGACTTGGGACAGGTCAAGGAAATTTCAATGCCAAAGAAATATGTCAGGATTTAGAACAGGTTGGCATTCAACGTCTTTGTGTACATGGCCGAACATTGAAGCAAAGATATTCAGGAGTTGCAGATTGGGATTATATCACAGAAGTTGTAGATTCGGTTGAACTCCCAGTGATTGCAAATGGTGATGTCGTAGATGCCGATTCAGCCAAAGCCTGTCTCAGTCAGACTCATGCTGCAGGTTTGATGATTGGCAGAGGAGCTATTGGTCGACCATCAGTATTCGGTGAAATAAAAGTAGGGCTTGGGTGGATGGAGGAAGAAGATCTTCCTTGGATATCTGCCTATGATGGAGATTGGCATAGCCAATCAGATGTTGCAAAACAATTTGCTACACGCCGTTGGTGTTGGAATCGATACATCGAATTAGCTAGGCAAACTACTGGCCTGGAACTGAAATCGATGAGAGGGCATGCAGTATCATTCACCAAAGGTTTGCCAAGTGCGAAGAAGATTCGCACAATTATGCATGGTAAAACCAGCAAGGAAGAGTTTGCACAAGCAACAAGTGCTTTTCTTGCAACAAATTGAAAGGAGCCTTTCGATTCGGAGGGTTATGAACCCTCAGTTACAAAATATGTTGATGCAGGATGCAATTATCGTACAACAGGCTATTGAAATGAGTAATGTACTGTTAAACATAGATTCTGCGAACAAATACGATATCTTTGCTCCAACAGGGCATAAACTAGGTTCTGTAGCAGAGATCGGAGGGGGCGCTGGAGGTTTTATTATGCGCCAATTGTTCAATAATGCTCGAGCATGTAAGTTACAGATATTCGACATTCAAGGTATGAAAATTGGTCTAATTGATAAACCATTTAAATTCGTTTATTCCGAGATGGCAGCAGTTTCAGAGCAACAAGGTGCTATGGGTGAAATAGGCCGTGCAAAGAGAATGAGTTTCTTCAATAGAAATTATACAATCACTGTTGGTGGAGTGCCCCAATTCACAATTCAAAGCAGTATTTGGCAATTCCGTAGATTCAAATTTGATGTAATGAGAAATGGTGTATTGGTTGCATCAATTGTAAAGAAGTTCGAAGGTTTCATGAAAATGGCATTCACACAAGCTGACAATTTTTCCATTCAATTCTTCGACAAGAATCTAACTCTTGAAGAAAGGTATACTCTGTTCGCCACCTTGTTTTTGATAGATTACGACGTCTTTGAACAAAAATGATTAGTTCTCTAATCAAAAATACATTAGATAAATTAAGCCGCCAAATGGTAGCAATAGAATTAGTAGATACAACAGCAGTATTGAACGTTCATCAGATTTCGTTTGCCAAATTTCAGAAAATCCGCAGTCCATACAACGATAGATTCGACCTGCGAACATATTGCCCATGCCCCCCATGGTGTTTTCTTTGATGTTAGTGGATGAACATTTAGGACAAACACCAGAGGTCTTCATAGTAAACAACTAATGTTGTAGCCCTAAAATATTATTCTGCGTCAGAATGATTTTCCAACAATTGGCCAATTTTTTCGATTCTGCGAATTATTCTATTTAGGTCATCCATCGATTTCTGTTTCATCATTGATACATCCATTCCTACTAACCTATGGCCCAAAGGCAGTCTCCCTCCGAGTAAATTTAGTAGAAGCATCTGATCTTTAGCCTCCATTGGTTTCAAAGCGCGCTTAATTGTTTCAGGCTTACAAGTACCTTTCTTGAGATTTTTTAGTAATGAATTGGGTACGGAAAGACGCTCAAAGCCACCTTTTTTTAGGAGCCAGTCTTCACCTCTACGCATGTATTGTGTCGTCATTGCAGACCAAATCGAAGTAGATAATCTATCGGTTCTAGCTACTCTTTCTATCATTCCAGTAGCCCGAAAACGCTCGAGAATTCTTCCTACACGAGGTTTAGGGCCATCCAATTCTTTGGCTGCTTCATCGATCGAAATTGGCGGACCTGAATTTAGTAACATTTGGAAAATATTGACTGACAAAGAATCGGCTGCGATTTCTTTTCCAGGTCTTTCCCCCAATAGTCCCATGTCTGCCATGAATCTTGAGAGTTCACTTTCACCTTCTTCTAGAGGTCCCCATTCTTTTATCCGAAGAAGTGCACTTGGTTTTCCATCAGGTGGCAATTCTATAGCCATAGCTACTTTCTTACCACGGTTCCAGATTTGATCAATCAATTCCAATCGTTGAGAATGAATCAGGTTTGCTCGAACTTTCATACTTGCAATCGCTTTGGTGATTGAACCTCCTACTAGGTAGTACGATCGCCATCCCTTACCGGATGATGTTGAAACTAATCCTGCTGAAACAAGTCTGGCAAAGTGGTGATGTATAGCAGCAGGAGTAAGTCCCAAGTCATTCGCTAAATCTCTAGTTTCATATCCTCTACTGGGGTCTTGAAATAGATGCTCAGCCAAGATTCTGTGGATTGGTGAATAAGTACCATCATCAGCAGCATTTTCACCTCTTCGCCGATGTAGGCATAAAGTGTCGATAATCCAAGAAATTAGATTATCTCGGTTTTTCTTACTTGCAGGTAAGGGTATTTCATCTAGCCGCAAGTCAAACATGTTACTAACGGAATGACGAGAGGTCTTGAACAATGCGCAACAAACGTCGCTTGAGAGACGATTAATGAATCAACGTCTTTCGTCGGACCACTCGTAATCAATTGGTCTTGAAGAATCCCACTCTTCTGAATCAATAAGGTGAGGTGCCATCTCTAGACGATCTTCTCTCATTATTCCTCGACGACGTAATACTTTAACAGCAGAATGGACAGTTGCTCTAGAGCGCCCAATTCTTCTGGCTAGGGATGCTTGTGAACGAGGTATTCCGTTTGCTTTTATTTCATCGATAATAGTTCTCTGAACAAGTGACAATCCTATTGGCATCTTTCTAGCTGCTTCGTTCTCACCAACATTCATTCCTCGTAGAACTTCTACCTGAGAAGGAGCACCTGCAAAATAGCAGGTACGGCCGTTTACAGAAATTATGGTTATTGCTTTTCTGCTTGTCAATACATCAAGGTGATGTCTTAGGGTACCATTTGCAGCTGATAAATTAGATTGGAGTTCCCGGTAACATAGACCAGGGCTCTTTTCTAAGGTTCGAATAATTCGAGTTCTTAGTGGATGTTCATAATCGCTAATCTTGGATTTTACTCCACCTCGAGCGAAGGCTAGAGCAGAAAGACTGGAGCCAAGGCCTACTAATCCTCCAGTAGCTCCAGCAATACCTGCTGCAAGCCACGGGCGCTGAGATATCCATTGCCTTAGTAGCGCCATGATAACTTTTCAGCACTAATCACATGTAATGGATTCGGTTAGTTGAATCATCTAATTTGACTTCAAGGATCCGTTACAAATTTTCAGATGTGCAACTAGTGGCGACAGCAATCTTCCACATGTAACTCCATGTTCGGATAGAATGTAGTCAACCCTTACTGGAGGCCCATCATCAACTTGTCTAATCACTAAATTTTCTTCAACCAAGAATCGTAACTTATCGGATAGAGTACGGCTAGATATTCCCGAGAGTAAATTCTTCAATTGATTGAATCTTCTTGGACCTGCAATGTAAAGTGTGGATAAAATTTCGATAGTCCATCTGCTTCCGAAAACATGCAATGCTTCCACAGCGGCTTCAACTTCCCATTCTGTATTCCACGGACCATTGGTGGAGTGCTTGGCCAATACACTTCGTATATGTGTACCATTAGAAATTGTATCCGCAACATGCGTTTCTACATCTTCAAGAACTACTCTAGGAAGAGTTAGTGGTGGCTCGGGCATATACTGGGTAAGAGGTGTCCGAAATAAAACATAGTGTAACAGAAACACCATCAAGAGTTCTGATATGTTGGTTTTCTACCTTCTATTAGCGCACTCAATCCTTCTAATGCATCATCAGTAGAGAATATCGTTTCAAGATTACCTAATTCTTGATTTAATCCATCTTCCAAGCTAGTTGATACTGCTGCATTGATCAAGTTATTTGCAAGTGATAGAGCAATAGGGGCCGTGCGTGAAAGAGACTTCATTTGACGAGAAACAATCTTGTCTTCTAGATCAAACCCTGCTGGACATTTCCCAGTCAGAATACCTGCAATATTTTCATCACTGTAGAATGAATTTGCAAACTGTACTACCTTGGAATCAAGATTGGCTGGTTTTCCAGGATACTTGTTTTCTGGTTTGCCACTTGAATCAAGAGACTGAATAGTGGCGTCTACTTCTGCTATGTCTACTAGATTAGTTACTAACCCTAGGTCTGTCGCAGTTTGAGAATCCATGAAGTTGCCTGCTAAAACAGCCCATCTCGCTGCAGGTATTCCACATATTCTAGCAGGACGTTGAGTTCCTCCTAAACCAGGGAAAATTCCGATACTAGTTTCAGGGAATCTAAATTGAGTTTTTCGAGTCCCAATTCTATAGTCGCAAGATAATGCAAGTTCTAAACCACCGCCTAATGCAAGTCCTGTAGTTAGAGCAATTGTGGTCTTGGTGGAAGATTCTAGTTTATCTTGAACAGTATGACCATTAGCTGTGAATTCGTAAATGTCAGGGAATGAATCAGCCCGAATTTTGTCGACAAAGAATTTCACATCAGCACCGGCTACGAAAGCTTTGCCTGCTCCATCGAGAACGATTGTTCTGACACTGTCATCGGAATTTGCCTTGTCTAATGCTGCC